>Ga0265334_10000097_pt1 | contig 61159 bp, 54 predicted proteins | sample 42023metaG_FD_192442 | JGI IMG/M metagenome (GOLD analysis project Ga0265334, IMG submission 192442) | Rhizosphere microbial communities from Carex aquatilis grown in University of Washington, Seatle, WA, United States - 4-20-23 metaG | ecosystem: Host-associated > Plants > Roots > Rhizosphere...
GCGGCGACAGCCGCGGAAACAGCAATGCCATCAGCAAGGTGAGCGCGAACAGCATTACCGTCTCGATGCCGCGATAGTACGGCGCCTTGTGGCGGATGCGGCCATCAAGCATGCCCGAGACAAGGTTCGCGTGAACTTCCACGCCCGCGTAGTTCTTCGCCACCGGCGTGATGCGCTGATCGAGCAGTCCTGCGGCGGTGGTGCCCACGATGACGATCGCGTCCTTCAGTTTCGCCGCATCCGCGTGGCCGTTGAGCACGTCGGTCGCCGAGATATAAGGGAAGCTGAATTGAGCACCGCGATAAGGAACGTAAGCCGCCGCCTGCTCGTCCACCAGCGCGCTCAGTTCGCCCACCCGCACGCGCTCCAGATGCTCCGAGGTGCGCGCCGAAGGTGGATCGAATTCCAGCGACACCGGCGCATTGCCCTGCGCCGCGCGCACGATCGCCAGTGCCAATGACGGATACAGCTGCCCCCGATACTCCTGCATCAGCGGCACACGACGGTAAACACCATCAACATCTTGGGTCGGATTGTCGAAAAACGCGCATGTCCAACCCGGAACCGCAAGCGTGGGAATCACGCCGGAAAAGCCCTTGGGAACCGCAAAATCAACCGCCAGCAGGCTGGTCTGCTTATCGTCCAGGACCGGCGGGCATAAGGCACCGGACTCCATGCCCTCACCGGGCGTCAGGTAGTTGCGGAACACAATGCCCAGCACGACAGGACGATCACGGATCGCCATCGCGAAGCGCTGATCAGTATCGAACGCGCGACGCAGGTCGGGCAGCTGTGCCTGCAGTGCCGGATCAGTCGCCAGTTCGCCGGATGCGAGCTGTTCAAGACGGTCCAGCCCGGAACGATGGTCCGATTCGGCGAATAGCACGTCGAACCCGACCACGCGCACCTTGTATTCGTCAAACAGGCGGTCGAGCAGCTGCGCAAGGCGGTCGCGCCGCCACGGCCACTGCCCTTCCTCAGCGAGGCTTTTTTCGTCGATATCGACGATAACGACGCGCGGATCGACCGTGTTCAGCAGCGTCGCGCGCACGCGGAAGTCATACGTCAGATTCTCGATCTGGAATAGTAGCCGCATCGGCAAAACACCCGCCGTGTGGGCCATGAACAGCAGGAAAACGGCCAAGCCAATCGCAACACGGATCACCAACCGCTTGTACATGATCTCGCTCTCCCCGGATCTATCGATGACCACTGGGCTGGGCGGCCGCGCCCGCGAATCCCTCCCCGCGCCATAACCACTCTGTAACCCGACGTTAACGGAAAATTTTCCGCAGGAGCAAACGCCAGCTATGATGATCGGATGAATCAGGCCTCCGCCAGCGCTTCCGCATTGACCTCGCCACAGGCGCTGCTCGCGCTGTATTCGCGCTATGGCGAATGGCTGCCGCGAATTGTCGCATTACTGTTGGTCGTACTCTGTGCGCGCACTGCAGCCGATCTGGTCTGGTCGCTGGTGCCAACTCCCACGGCCACCTGGCAGCCGCCGCCCGCTGCGGCCGCCACGGCTACGCGTTCCGGTATCGATATCGGCGCAATTAGCACATTGGGATTGTTCGGAAAGTACCAGCCGCCGGCCAAAGCGGCGGCAGCCGATCTTGCGCGAGCACCGGACACCCAGCTGGATCTCAAGCTGAAAGGCATCTTTGCCGGCGACGAAAAATATTCACGCGCGCTGATCGCAGCCCAGGATGGCGATGAAAAGCCCTATGCCATTGGCGATACCATTGGCGGCGGCGGCGTCAATGTGCAGGCCATTTTCCCGGATCGGGTGGTGTTGTTGCGTAACGGCCGTCCGGAACTGTTGCGGCTGGATAAGGATCGTACGGATGCGCTTGCGGCCGACGATACCGATTCCGGCGATAATGAAGAGAGTGACGACGCTGAACCGAATATGAGTCCCGAGGAGGGGGCCATGGTCGCGCAAATAAACTCCATCCGCCTTTCCGATATCCGTGACGAATTGCTCAATGATCCTTCCAAGGCGTCCCAGTTCATCCGCCTGCAGCCGATGAACGCGGGCGGTGGCTTGCATGGATATCGTGTATTCCCGGGGGCGAACCGCGCGCTGTTCATGGGTACCGGTCTGCATCCGGGTGACGTGGTCACTTCGGTCAATGGGGTCGAACTGAACGATCCTGCACGGGCGCTGCAGATGCTCGGCGACATGGCCCATGCTAACAGTCTGACCGTCGTCGTTAATCGCGGCGGCACCAATCAAACTCTATCTCTGAGCCTCCCTTAGGCAATGAATTCCAGGACCGTATTCCGGCGCATAGCCGTCGCTGCGATTGCCCTTGCCTGCTCGGCTGTTTTCGCCGCAAGCAAGTCACAGGTGACGCTCAATCTGAAGGACGCTGACATCGGCACGCTGATCCAGACCGTCAGCGAAGTCACCGGCAAGAATTTCATCGTCGATCCACGGGTGAAAGGCAAGGTAACGGTCATTTCATCCACGCCAATGGATGCGGCCGGCGTCTACGAAACTTTTCTATCGGTTCTTCAGGTACAGGGTTTCGCGACGGCGCCGAGCGGCGCGGCTATCAAGGTCATTCCCGAAGCGCAGGCGCGCCAGGAAGGTGGAACCTACCTGGCGTCCGGCAGCGGTCTTGCCCGCGATGAAATTGTCACGCATGTCTATGCGGTGCAGAACGCATCCGCCGTACAACTGGTGAATGTGCTGCGACCGCTGGTGGCACAGGGCGGCCAGCTCGCCGCGTATACACCAGGCAATATGGTGATCATTTCCGATCGCGCGGCGAACGTGCAGCGCATCGAACGCCTGATGGCGCAGATCGATACCACCGGCGACCGCGACATCGAACTCATAACGCTGCAGAACGCGGTCGCGGACGATGTCGTCAAGACCATCATGACGTTGCAACAGCAGGACAAGCAGTCCGATCCGACCGCGCGTCCCAGTACCGCGATCGCCGACGAGCGCAGCAACAACATCCTCGTCAGTGGCGATCCGGAAGATCGCAAGAAGATGATCGACCTGATTCACAAGCTCGACGCGCCGACCAAGGAAGACAGCTTTACACAGGTCATCTTCCTGCGCTACGCGAACGCCGAGAGCCTCGCGCCGATCCTGCAGGGTTATGCGCAGCAGACCACGAAAAACCAGTCGAAGCCCAGCGGTAGCAGCAGCTTCGGCGGCTTCGGCTCGTCGTCGAGCTCGCAAGGACCGACCGCCCCGCCACCGATGCCGTCCGTACCCTCGTTCAGCGGTGGTGGTGGCGCATCGGGTTCCAGCATGCTCGATCGCACGACGATCGTCGCCGACAAGGACACCAACGCCCTTGTCATCAGCGCGCCGCCGAAAACGATGCGCATGATCCGCAACGTCATCGCCCAGCTCGATATTCAACGTGCGCAGGTCATCGTCGAGGCGATCATCGCCGAAGTCAGCGCCAACAAGTCGAGTCAGCTCGGCGTCGACTGGGCGATCTTCAACCCGCATAGCATCGCCGCAGCCGGCATTCTCAACAACAGTACGCTGAGCGCGATCCAGTCGGCCGCCACCGCAGCCGCGTCTGCCGGTACCAGCAGCACGACCACCTCGCAGCTGATCGGCGCCGCCACCGGATTGCTCGGCCAGGGCGCCACCGCCGCGGGCGGCATGTCGAACAGCAACGGCACCACTTTCGGCTTGCTACTGAAAGCGCTGCGCAGTGATGGCGACACCAACATCCTGTCGACGCCATCGATTACCACGCTTGATAACGAGGAATCGAAGATCTCCGTCGGCCAGGAAGTGCCGTTCCTGACCGGTCAGTTCTCAAACACCGGCACCTCCAGCAGCAATGGCTCCGTGAACCCGTTCCAGACCATCGATCGCAAGGACGTCGGCCTTTCGCTCGGCATCACGCCGACGATCACCGCCGGCAACACGCTGACGATGAAGATCGAGCTCGAGAATTCGAGCCTGTCGAGCGGTACCGCCGGCACCGCCAACCAGATCACCAACAAACGCACGATCAGCGACAAGGTCAGCGTGGAGGATGGACAGATTCTCGTGCTCGGCGGCCTCATCGACGATCAGCTCAGCGACGCCAAGAACAGCATCCCGGTGCTCGGCGACCTGCCACTGATCGGCGCTCTGTTCCGTTCCCACGACGTCACCAAGAGCAAACGCAATCTGATGGTCTTCATCCACCCGTCGATTCTGCGTACCGCAGGTGATGGCAATTACTTTACGCAGATGAAGTATGACGCGGTGCGCAGCTCGCAATTGCAGTCCGCAACTGGTGCGGTGCCGCTGGTCGGCGGCCAGCGTCCCATGCTCTATGACTACAACGATTACCTGAAACGAACGGCAAAACCTCCGGAAGACGCGACTGCACCGGGTCCAACACCGGTAGGCGCCGCACCAGGTGCGACGTCAGAACCGCAGCCCGCATCGCCACCGTCCGCCGGAGATACAGCGCCGGGGGCCGGCGGTACACCGACGACGGCGCCTGCTACGCAAGACTCGCCGCCGCCGGCTCCGACGGGCAATGGGAACACTCTCCCAGCCAGCCCTCCATAGTCCACGAAAGCCAGATGGAAACGCTGCCCGAGTTCCTGCGCCGCCCACCATTCGCATTTGCGAAACGGCACGGATTGATCGTCGAAGCTACCGCCAATGGCATCGTCGATATCGTGGCGCGCCCCGGGATCGGCATCGACGCAGTCCAGGAGGTGCGCCGCTTCGTCGGCTGCCCGATTCATATCAAAAACGTCTCGGTCGAGGAATTCGACGCGCTGCTGCAGCGCACCTACGAAGGTCAGACCGGTGCCGCTGCCGGCCTCGCGGCCGAACTGGCCGGCGAACCGGCGGATCTCGACGATCTGTCGCGCGTGCTCGCCGAAGCCCAGGACCTGCTCGAATCCGACGACGACGCGCCGATCATCAAGTTCATCAACGGACTGCTGGTCGAGGCGATCCGCGAGAATGCTTCGGACGTGCACATCGAAAGCTTCGAGAGCCGTATGGCGGTGCGCTTCCGCATCGACGGCGTACTGCGTGAAGTCCTGAATCCGCCGCGCGCTCTGGCGCCGAAGATCGTTTCGCGCATCAAGATCATGGCCAAGCTCGACATCTCGGAGAAGCGCCTGCCGCAGGACGGCCGCATTTCGCGCGCGTTCGGCGGTCGCAAAGTCGACGTGCGTGTCAGCACGATTCCAACCGGCCAAAACAACGAGCGCGTCGTGCTGCGTATTCTCGACAAGCAGGCGGAGCGTCTCGATCTCGAACATCTGGGACTCGACACCGATCAGATCTCGGTGCTGCAACGAGTCATCAACCGCCCCTACGGCATCATGCTCGTCACCGGCCCGACGGGTTCCGGCAAGACCACGACGCTCTACTCTGCGCTGGCTGTGCTCAACGACCGCACACGCAATATCATGACGGTCGAGGATCCCATCGAGTACAACATCGACGGTGTCGGCCAGACGCAGGTGAACACGAAGGTCGAAATGACATTCGCGCGCGGCTTGCGCGCGATCCTGCGTCAGGATCCGGACGTGGTCATGGTCGGCGAAATCCGCGATCTCGAAACCGCACAAATTGCGGTGCAAGCGAGCCAGACCGGCCACCTTGTGCTCTCGACGCTGCACACCAACACCGCCGTCGGGGCGGTCACGCGCCTGCGCGACATGGGTGTGGAACCGTACCAGCTGTCATCGTCCCTGATCGGCCTGATGGCACAGCGTCTGGTACGCGTGCTATGCGGGCACTGCAAGGAACCCTACGAGCCGACACGCAGCGAACGCGCACAGCTCGGCATCACTGATGGCCGTGCGCTGATCCTGTACCGACCGGTCGGCTGTCCACAATGCCGGCACACCGGCTTTGTCGGGCGCAGCGGCATCCACGAAATCATCGAAATCGACCGTAATCTGGAAATGAAAATCCACGACGGCTCATCGGAGCAGGCGTTGGAATCCTACGCACGCGAATGCGGCCCGGGCATCATGCAATCCGGTCGCAACAAAGTGATTGCCGGCATGACAACACTGAAGGAAGTACTGCGCGTGACGATTGAGGAAGGATAGATGTGGTTACTCAGGACAGCGGTGAGGAGTGAGGAGTGAGGTCGCTCGCTGTCGCTCGCTGTGAGGAAAAGCGTATCGGCTTCCTCACGCAATCTTCGGAACATCCGAATGGGCGCGCGCATGTAGAATTTTCATCCTCACAGCGCCGCAGGCGCGACCTCACTCCTCACTCCTCACTCCGCTGATGCCTGCCTACGAATACACCGCGCTGGACGCACGTGGACGCCAGGAAAAAGGCGTGCTGGAAGGCGACACGCCGCGCCAGGTTCGACAGATGCTGCGCGAGCGTGGGCTGACGCCGCTCGAGGTCAATGAAGTCACGGAGAAAGCCGACGGCGGCAGTTCCGGTTTCAGCATCGGTTTATCCCGCAATGGCATGTCCACGACCGAGCTGACGCTGTTCACGCGCCAGCTGGCAACGCTGTCGCGCTCAGGACTTCCGCTCGATGAATCGTTGACGGCGGTCAGCCAGCAGACCGAGTCCAAGCGCGTGCAGCGCATCGCGCTCGGCGTCCGCTCACGCGTCGTCGAAGGCAACAGCCTCGCTGCTGCGTTTACGGATTTTCCGAGCGCGTTCCCGCCTCTGTTCCGAGCGACCGTCGAAGCTGGCGAACAGGCCGGCAAGCTCGACTACGTGCTCGAGCGACTTGCCGATTACGTCGAGAGCCGTCAGGCCATGCGCAGCAAAATCATGCTGGCGACGTTCTATCCGGCGATTCTCGTCATCGTCGCCATCGGCGTCGTCACTGCGCTGCTGACTTATGTGGTACCGAAAGTAGTTTCGGTATTCGACAGCATCCATGTCGAGCTGCCGCTGATCACGCGTGGCTTGATCGCTTTCTCAAGCTTTCTCCAGCACTACGGCATTTATGTGCTGATTGCGATCGCTCTTGCGATATTCGCATTTAACCGCGCCATGCGCGATGAGGATTTCCGCCGCAACATGCACAAGCGGACGCTGCGCCTGCCCCTGATCGGTCGCCTGGTGCGTGGTACCAACACGGGCCGCTTCATGCGCACGCTCGGCATTCTGTTCGGCAGCGGCGTACCGATTCTTGATGCGATGAATATCGGCTCGCAGGTGGTTTCCAACCTGCCGATGCGCGAAGCGATCGATCTGGCGACGCGCCGCGTGCGCGAAGGCGCGAGCGTCAACCGTTCGCTCGCCGAAAGCAAACTGTTTCCGCCGATCACTCTGCATCTGATCGCCAGCGGCGAATCTTCAGGCAAGCTCGATGAGATGCTCGATCGCGCGGCTGACAATCAGGAACGCGAAGTCGAAACCACCATCGCGGCACTGATGGCTGTGTTTGAGCCGCTGCTGATCCTGTCGATGGGCGGCATCGTGCTGGTGATCGTGCTGGCGATTTTGTTGCCCATATTTAATCTCAATCAGCTCGTCAAGTAAGGCTGCGCGAGCCGTTCACTCGCTTATGGGGTGCGAAATCGCGCGATACACAAGCCACAGCACCAGGGCAGCGAACGCTAGCGCCGCCGACGCCACCGCGAGCCGCATCGGGGTTCCCGAGGCCAACGGTGCAATAACCCCGGATACCACCGCGTTGCAAACCAGCGTGATGGTGACCTGCATCGCCGCCGCAGAACCGCGGAGGGCTGGGAAGCGGTCGAGCATCATCAGCGTCAGCGTTGGCTGCGCCAGCGCGACACCGATAGCGCTGATCATGAGCGGTAATACGGACCACGGTGCGACTGGCGCCATGAGGGATGACAAGGCCAGATTGCTCAAGGCACCCGCACCGGCCAGAAAAAATCCAATACGGATCACACGGGAGGGCAGCGCGCGTCCCGCGATCCAGCCCGACAGGCGCGCACCGATCATCATGCCGCCGATAATGGGAACGAACAGCCAACCGAACTGCTGCTCATTCAGATGGAGCATATCGAGCACATACGTCGGCGCCGCCGCGATGTAAGTGAACAGTGCGGCGAAATTGAACGCCATCGCGAAGCCGATCAACAGATAGTGGCTGTCGCACAGAATACTGGTGTAGTTGCGACGCAGCAGCGTGGGCGAAAACGCTGCGCGCCGCTCTTGCGGGTGCGTCTCTGGCAAAGCAACCAGGCTGACGAGCGCCAGTGTTCCCGCGAAGCCGGTAAGCATCCAGAAAATCGTCCGCCATCCGCCCCACACCAGCACCCAGCCGCCAATGATTGGCGCCAGTGCCGGCGCCAGACCGAAAATCAGCATCACGTTGGACATCATGCGCATCGCTTCGGCACCATCGTAGCGATCACGCACGATGGCGCGTCCGACGATGACGCCGCCGCCGCCGGCGACGCCCTCGATCAACCGGAACAGTAATAGCTGCGGCAATGTTTCCGACATCGCGCAACCTGCTGTAGCGAACGCGAACACCGTCAGCGAAATCAGAATCACGTGGCGACGCCCGTATGCATCAGAGAGCGCGCCATGCCACAGTGACATTGACGCGTAACCGATCAGGTACACGCTCAGCGATTGCTGCATCGCCGCCGGCCCGACGCCAAAATCGGACTGCATGGCGGGAAATGCCGGAAAGAAAGCATCGATCGCAAATGGGGCGAGCATCGCCAGACAAGCCAGCAATGGCGCCAGCAGCCGCGGATCGGAACGTAGGCGGTTCAAACGATTACTTTGCCGCGCCGGCCGGGGCCAGCAGCAGCGACATCTGCGTCATCAGCCGGCCAATATGCGCCGGCACGTCGAGTTCTACTTCACGCGTCGCCACCGTGATTGCGTTGGCGAACGCCAGCGCGTCCGCACCGCCGTGACTCTTGACCACACTTCCCTGCAAGCCGAGCAGACTGGCACCGTTATATGCACGCGGGTCCATGCGCCGCGCGAGCGCTCGCAGCACCGAGCGGGCCGCCCATCCCATCAGCCGGGTTTGCAAACTACGTGAAAATTCTTCGCGCATGAATTGCGTCATCAGTTTCGAAACACCCTCGCCAGCTTTCAGCGCCACGTTGCCGACGAAACCATCACAGACAACAACATCGGCCGGATCCAGAAAAATCTTATCCCCTTCGATAAACCCGACGTAGTTGAGCGGCGACGCGGCCAGCATCGACGCGGCGCGCTTGATCGTATCGCTCCCCTTGATGTCCTCCTCGCCGATATTGAGCAGCGCTACACGCGGATGTTCAATGCCGCGCACTGCGGTCACGAGTGCTGAGCCCATTACCGCGAACTGGCTGAGTTGCTCAGCCGAGCAGTCGGCATTGGCGCCCAGATCGAGAACATGAGTGGCGGCGGCAACGGTCGGCAGGGGTGATACGAACGCCGGCCGGTCGATTCCCGGCAGGGTTTTGAGAACGAAGCGCGCGGTTGCCATCAAGGCGCCGGTATTACCCGCGGAAACAGCCGCCTGCGCGCGCCCGTCCTTGACCAGATCAACAGCAATACGCAGCGACGAATCCTTCTTGTTGCGCAAAGCCTTGGATGGAGACTCATCCATGGCCACAACTTCGCCCGCGTGTTGGATTTCAATTCGTGAGGTGTCAACGTCCTTGTTGGCGGCGAGCGCGCGGCGCAAAACGGTGTCGTCACCGACCAGAATCAGGCGCAGGGCGGAATGCTGCTCAAGCGCGAGAATCGCGCCATCGACGGGAACGCGATAACCGTGATCGCCGCTCATGGCGTCGATCGCAAGGATTACCGACGACGACGCCATGCGCAATCCGGCCGGAACGGGTTCGGCCGCCAGATAGGGCGGCCAGGAAGGCTTATGCCTCCGGCGCTTCCGGCACCGCCTTTTCCATCACCTTCTTGCCGCGGTAGTAACCGTCGGCGGTAACGTGGTGACGCAGATGCGTTTCGCCCGAGGTCGGATCGATCGACAACGTCGGCTTCGACAGCGCGTCATGCGAACGACGGTGACCGCGTGTCGAGCGGGATTTTCTGGATTTCTGGACAGCCATTGAGATGCTCCACCGGGCCGGGACCCGCCCGAAAAGTCGAGTATTCTAACTCAGTCGGGCCCGACTTTATCCAGTCCCCCCACCGGAACACTCCAAACGGCTGCAGTGCGGCGCCAGCGGCAGTGCCAGCATGACCTCATCCTCAATGACTTCCTGCAGCGGCAAATTGTCATCGATCAGCAGATAAGGTTCGCACTCGCGCATGAGCCGCGCTTCCTCTGCTTCACTCGACACCAGTCGCAAATCGAGATCGAACACCAGCGGCTGCCGATAGACCTGCAGGCATCGCTGGCACCGCATTTCGACCTCGCCGCTGATGCGACCCTGAAGATGAGACGTGCCATCAGCTGCCTTGAGCGCCTTGAGATCGACGTGCACGACGCCCTGATCACTAGCAAGGCAATCGACCACGCGACGCAAGCGCGAGACCGTCAGATCGCCCGCATAGTGAGCGCTGCGTGCAATCGCAGCGGAAGCCTGCACGCGCAGGGGAATGGACGTCGTGGTTGTTTTCATCGGGCCGCATAATAGGGAGTCCGATTTTCCGGAGTCAAAACATGGCTGTGCCGATTCCGATCGCGGCGGCAACACCGCTGCTGCTCGCCTCGACCTCCCGGTATCGGGCAGAACTGCTGGCGCGCCTGCGCATTCCGTTCGCTGCCGAGAGCCCGAGGGTCGAGGAAACCGCACTCGACGGCGAACTTCCCGCTGCACTGGCGCAAAGACTCGCACTGGCCAAGGCGGTCGCGGTCGCGCAACGTAATCCAGGCCGCTGGGTGCTCGGCTCCGATCAAGTCGCGGCCTGCAATGAGCAGACGCTCGGCAAACCTGGGTCGCGCGCGGCAGCCATCGCCCAACTGCGGCTTCAATCCGGCAATGCGGTTCAATTCCATACAGCCATTACGCTGGTAGCCGGCGACGGCACGATCCATAACGCGATGGACACGACCACTGCCCGCTTCCGACGATTGTCCGCCGGCGAAATCGAGCGTTATGTGGACGCGGAACCCGCTTACGACTGCGCCGGCAGCTTCAAATGCGAAGGATTGGGAATCGCGCTTTGCGAGTCCATTGAAACTCGCGATCCGACCGCATTGGTTGGCCTGCCACTGATCGCAGTACGCGACCTGCTGGCCGCCGCAGGTTACGCAGTCCCCTGAATCCGTTCGCGCAACCAGGCCGGCATTGCGCGCACGTCATCGATGACGGCGGCCGCGCCGGTATCCAGCAACCGCCCCGGCTCGTGCACGCCGCAGGCAACACCCAGCGCCGGCATGCCGATCGCCCGCGCCATTGCCATGTCGTACTCGGTGTCACCGATCATCAGCGCCTGCTCCGGCGACAGGCGGGTTGCGTGCAGAATTTCGCTCAGCATCAGCGGATCTGGCTTGGACGCAGTTTCGTCGGCGCAGCGCGTGATCGTGAATGGCGGCAAAGCATGCGCATGCGTGGCGAGCGCGCGATCAAGGCCGACACGGTACTTCCCAGTTGCCACCGCCAACCCGTAATTCGCGCCATGCAGCGCATGCAGAGCGTCGACGACACCGTTGAACAGCGGCGCCTGATGCGCATGCACCGGCGGCACGCGCTTGCGATACTCCTCCAGCCGAGCGATGACATCGCGCGAGTCAAGTTCGGGAAACAGCTTGGCGAGCACGTCCATCCAGCCGAGGCCGATCAATTCGCGCACCTGCGAATCCGATCGCGCCGGCAGGCCCAATTCCGCAATTGCGGTCTGCATGGATTCGACGATGGGCCCGGCGGAGTCGGCGAGAGTACCATCCCAATCGAATATCAGAAGCTGAATCTGTTTCATGTGAAATCCGCGTAGCCCTCCGTGGCGTAGTGCCCGGCCCGGCCCTCCTTGGCCGGGCGTTCGCCAATGCGCGAAGCAATGCTTCGCAAACGCATCGGCTCACCCATCCCAATCGAATATCAGAAGCTGAATCTGTTTCATGTGAAATCCGCGTAGCCCTCCGTGGCGTAGTGCCCGGCCCGGCCCTCCTTGGCCGGGCGTTCGCCAATGCGCGAAGCAATGCTTCGCAAACGCATCGGCTCACCCGGCCCACTCAAATATCGGAAGTTGAGCCTGTTTCATATCACTTCAAGACGTCCAGAAAACCCCGCAGATCGTCCGGCAGCGGCGTCGTCACCAGTAAGGCCGGAAAATCGCCATCGGCGGGTAACTGCAGGAAATGCGCATGCAGGAACATGCGGGACAAACCCTGTTCCCGCAAGGGTTTCTGCGTATCGCGATCTCCATACTTGCGGTCACCGGCGACGGCGTGCCCCAATGCCAGCGCATGCACACGAATCTGATGTGTGCGACCGGAAAAGATTTCGACTTCGCATAGGGTTGCGTCGCGATAACGCGCCTGCACGGTAAAACGGCTGTGCGCCGGCTTGCCATCCTCTTCGTCGATATCGACATGACGCTCGCCGCCTGCCAAGCGGCTGCGCACCAGCGCTGCATCGACGTCATAAGGACCGCCATTCAGCCGCCCAACAAGCAATGCGAAATAGCGCTTACGCGCGAGACCATCGCGGAACGCACGCTGTGCGCGCAGGAGCGCCGGCCGTGATTTCGGCAACAGCAGCACGCCGCTGGTATCGCGATCAAGCCGGTGCGCGAGTTCCAGAAATTCGTACTTGTTCCAACACCGTGCCGCCTCGATGACCCCATAGAGGAGCCCGCTACCGCCGTGCGAAGCGAGACCGGCTGGTTTGGAGATTGCGAGATAGTGCGCGTCCTCGAAAATCACGGCTTCGCGCAGCCTGTTGAGCACGGTATCGGGAACGCGCACCGGAGCGTCCTCGGCGAGGTGCACCGGCGGAATGCGTACCTCCTCGCCTTCGGCCAGTTTGCGCTCGGGTTTGGCACGTCCGCCATCGACGCGGACCTGCCCGGAGCGGAGCAACCGGTAAACGTGCGATTTTGGAACGCCAGATAGTTGTTTCAAAAGGAAATTGTCGATCCGCTGACCGGCCTCATTGGCGGTCACGCGGACGCGGCGAACTTCAACGCGGGTTTGTGGCACAATAGTGAACTCCGGATCGAAAAACGGAGTCCGGAGAAACGCTTACGGTTGGTTTCTGAACCGCCGTCAGTGCGAAGGGCGACTTCGCCAAGCATATCAGTTCGCGGTGCGGTCTCCCATGAAATCATTCCCGTCGCGATGCGCGGCGGGCGCCGTTAACCCGCGCTCTTGCGGGCGGTGAATAACGAATTGCGACGACGGCAGCGTCGTAGGTCCCGCCCGCGGTCGAGCCCCGACCCGAGTTCCATACAACACATGAAAAGAATATTGATCAACGCCACGCAGCGAGAAGAATTGCGCGTGGCCATCGTTGATGGTCAAAAGCTGCACGATCTCGATATTGAAGTCGCCGCCCGCGAAAACCGCAAATCGAACATTTACAAAGGCCGCATCACGCGCGTCGAAGCCAGCCTCGAAGCCTGCTTCGTCGATTACGGCGCTGACCGTCACGGCTTCCTGCCCTTGAAGGAAATCAGCCGCGAATATTACAAGTCCGAAGCGGGCGGCAGCCGCAATATCCGCGATCTGCTCGAAGAAGACAGTGAAATCATTGTCCAGGTGGAAAAAGAGGAACGCGGCAACAAAGGCGCCGCGCTGACCACCTACGTCAGTCTCGCCGGCCGCTATCTGGTGCTGATGACGAATAATCCGAAAGCCGGTGGGGTCTCGCGCCGCGTCGAGGGTGAAGAACGCGAGGAAGCACGCGAGGCATTGAATGCGCTGAATGTGCCGGACGGAATGGGCACCATCGTGCGCACCAACGGCATTGGCCGCGCCGCCGAAGAGTTGCAGTGGGACCTCGACCACCTGGTCTCGATCTGGAACGCGATTCTCGCGGCAGCGGCGGAAAAACCGGCGCCGTTCCTGATCTACCAGGAGAACAATGTGGTGCTGCGCGCGCTGCGCGACTATCTGCGCCCGGACATCGGCGAAATCATCATCGACAACGCCGAGATCTATGAACAGGCGCGGCAGCAGATGCAGCAATCGATGCCCGGCGACCTGCAGAAGCTGAAGCTATACCGCGACAATATCCCGTTGTTTTCGCGCTTCCAGGTCGAAAGCCAGATCGAATCCGCGCACGAACGCCAGATGCGGCTGCCGTCCGGCGGTTCGATCGTCATCGATCATACTGAGGCGCTCACCGCGATCGATATCAACTCGGCCAAAGCCACCAGCGGCGGCGGCATCGAGGAGACCGCGTTCCAGACCAATCTCGAAGCGGCGGATGAAATCGCGCGCCAGCTGCGCCTCCGCGACCTCGGCGGGCTGATCGTGATCGATTTTATCGACATGAACAGTCAGAAGAACCAGCGCGAAGTCGAAAAGCGCCTGCAGGACGCTGCAACCATCGACCGCGCCCGCATCCAGCTCGGCCGCCTGTCCCGGTTCGGCCTGCTGGAAATGTCGCGCCAGCGCCTGCGCCCGAGCCTCGGCGAACATACCCAGATTCCCTGCCCGCGCTGCTCCGGACGCGGTCAGATCCGCTCGGTCGAATCGCTCGCCCTGTCGGTGCTGCGACTGATCGAAGAAGAGTGTATGAAAGACCGTACCGGTCGCATCGTTGCACAGCTGCCAGTGGATGTGGCGACCTTCCTGCTCAACGAGAAGCGGGCCCCCATCGCAGAGCTTGAAGAGCGTTATTCGGTCATCGTGACGCTGGTTCCGAACGAAACGCTGGAATCTCCGAATTTTGAAATCCAGCGCATTCGTGCCGATCATCTCGGCCAGGATCAAAATGGCGCGACTAGCTTTGTCCTGGCGCGCGACTTCAAAGCCGATACGCGTGGGGCACTCCCGGGAACAACCACATCGGCGCGCGAGCTCGCTGAGCCGGCCGTAAAAGCCCTGGCGCCCGCAACTCCAGCGCCGTCGTCCGCGTTACCCGCTGCCGTCGTCGAAGCGGCGCCGAATATGCAGGCCGCCGTCCCTGCGACGCCTTCAGTCTGGAACCGTTTGCTCGGCTGGCTCGGCGCGGGGCAGAGCAGCTCCCCGGCGGCGACACAGCAGCCGCTGTCGGCTGAGCCCGCCGCCCCGGCCAAGCCGGAGCCAAAGCAGGAACCTCGACGTGACAATCGGCGTGAGGGCCGCAACGACCGTCCGCGCCAGGGGCAGCAGGGACAAGGACGCGGTGGCCGCGGCGACCGCCCGCAGAACCGTGACCAGGCGAATCGAGGACAATCAGATCGCGGTCAGGAACGTGGCCCACGCTCGCAGAACCAGAATCAGAACCGCCAGCCTCAAGGCCAGCCGGCAGCGAACCCGGCGGCGACAACGTCAGAGCCGCAAGCAACTGAGCCGGCGATGCCGCGACAGGCCCCACCACCGCGGCCGCTGACGCAGTCCGGTCCGTTGGTCCCTGGTAGCGGCGAAACCGGCGAGCGCGAAGGCAGCGGTGGACGCCGCCGGCGCGGACGCCGTGGCGGACGCAACCGTGGCGGGCGCGAAGAGACCGCTGCAGGCGAACGTGGCCCGACAACCCAGAACGGACTGGAGCAGATGGAACATGGCTCGGGACATGGTCCAGAAGCCGCGGCGGAAGGCAGCACGGAAAATCACCGCGATCAGGTGCCGGAGCCTGGCGAGCGGTCCGCGGGGACATCGGTGGACTATCCCGACCCCGACAACACCCGCGGCGCGCATCGCGCGGAAACGGATGCTGATGAATCGCGGGACGGTGGCGAGCAGCGGATGCCACCGCCGGCAACGACGCGAATTCCGGGCGCACTGATGCCGAACGGCGCGCGAGCGCCGGCCGAAGCCACGCCACCGCGGTTGGAGACAGTTCATCCGCCACAGACGGAACTGCCGCTGACCAGCGAAGCTCCACGCGAACTCACGTGGGAAACGGCCATGGAGACGCAGCCACAGCCAAAACCGGCGCCGCGCATGGAGCCGGAAGTCCGCGATGAACCACGTCCTGATCCCCAGGCGCCAGCGGAACCGTCGGTGACAAAAGCCGAACAGCCGCCGAAACCCCGGGAATCAGTGCCGTCGCATACGGACATCGTCGCGCCGGTGACCGGCACATCCGCTGCAACTGAGCCTGAGACCCCACCCCGTTCGGAATCAGCCACGGGTTGAAGTTATGTTGCCCCTCTGAGCGGCACAATCGCCGGCCAGAGGGGCAACAGGTGTGCTCATGAGGAGACGCGGCCTTATTCGCGCCGCAGGATAAAATCCGTCAGTTGATTCGCCCACCAGCTCGAATGGAACGAGCGGCGCACGGCTTCGCGGTCGTATACCTCACGTACCCAGTCATCGAAGCTGATGTCGTGGTGTTCGCTATAAACGCGATAGGTCTCGAAGAAATGGTCGAGAATTCCGGTCCTCGCTTGCTTGATGTGGCCGAAATGCCAGAAGCTCATCTGGCGGATCGCGACCTCATACGGCACCCGCTCCTGCGATAGCAGGAACAGCGTGCTCGCAAAACCCGCGCGATCAGCGCCGGATTTGCAATGCACCAACAGCGGCCGCTCCAGCGTCGCGAAAAGATCGATAATCGCAAGCACTTGTTCGCGCTCTGGCGCATCGCGCGAACCGATCGGATAGTGCACAAGCTTCAGTCCTTCGTCGGCGCAGCTTTCCCATTCCAGGCGGTTCGAGCCGAGATGCGCTTCATCGCCGCGCAGGCTGATCACTGAGCGAATCCCGGCCGCCTTCGCCGCGCGCAGTTGATAAGGCAGTGGATGACTGGAACGGTAGAACTCGGGCGTCACTCGATAGCGCGTGTTGTAGAAGAAACGGAAGATCGCGTGATCGATGATGAGCGCGTTCGTCCACGCGCCCACGCGTTGCAGCGCATTCAAGTGCAGCGGTACAGCAGTTGCCGGATATTTGGGCATCGAAATGGTGACTGGCGGCGGCGCGGCATCAGATCCGCCTGGAAGATAAGCGGCCCGAATGATAGCCGATGGCGGATGGACCTGCGCCGGCCGGTATCGGAAAATGAATTGGCTTCTTCAGGGATGCTTTGCCGGCGGCCGCCCGGCAAGTAGCGCGCTCACGGCGACCAGATCTTCTTCGGTATCGACCCCGCGCGGAGGCTGCGTATCAGTGATGCCGACACGGATGCGGAAGCCATGTTCCAGCGCACGCAGCTGCTCGAGCGCCTCGCAGTTTTCCAGCGGCGACGGCGGCAATGCCGAGAACTTGGTCAGGGCACCGACGCGGTAGGCATACAGGCCGAGGTGGCGGAATGCGAGTCCAGCGGGCAGCTGCGACTCGCGGCTGGTTCCTTCGCGCCGCCATGGGATCGGCGCGCGCGAAAAATACAGCGCGTAACCAAGGCGATCGAGCACGACCTTAACGAAATTCGGATTCAGCCAGTCTTCGCGCGATTGCAGTGGATGGCACAGCGTGGCGATGTCGGCGTCGGCATCTTTTTCGAGCAGCGCAGCGGCCTCGCGGATCAGCTGCGGCGGCATCAGCGGCTCATCGCCCTGAAGGTTGACGACAATCATCTGCTCCGGCCAGCCACGCGCACGCGCGACTTCATTGATGCGGTCGGTGCCGGAGGTATGGAGCGGCGAAGTCATCGCCACCACGCCGCCAAACTCGCGACAAGCGACGGCGACGCGCTCCGAGTCGGTGGCGATGATCACTTCATCCGCACCGCTGCGCCAAGCAGCCTCAAAGGCATGTTGTACCAGCGGCTTGCCGGCGATCGGGCGCAGCACTTTCTCGGGCAGCCGCGTTGAACCAAGCCGGGCCGGCACGACAACGCGGAACCCCTCGCTCATCACGTCAGCTCGTCTTCGGTGAGATGGCGTGCTTCTTCTTCCAGCATCACCGGAATACCGTCGCGCACCGGGTAGGCGAGCCGCGAAGCCTTGCACCATAGTTCCTGCCGGTCCGCGTGCCAGTCGAGCGGCGCTTTCGTAACCGGGCAAACCAGGATGTCGAGCAGACGTTTATCCATGTTGTTGAGCCATATTTCCCACAAGACCGAGACGGTCGAACAATTGTTGCACAGCTGCCGCCGCGGTGGCATCGAACTCAGCGTCCGCAGGCACCATCCACCAACCGTCGCGCGCAAATGGCAAGCATTTCACCGCGTCCTTCTCCGTCATTAAAACCGGCTGCCCGCCCGTAAAATTCAGATCGGACGCAAAAAAACGGTGATGATCCGGAAACGGGTGCGGCACAACACCCATACCGGTTTGACGCAGCGCCGTGAAAAAACGTTCCGGGTTGCCGATACCGGCGACCGCATGCACCGTAGCGTCGGCGAATCGCGACAGCGGCCGGCGCAGGCCATTCGAGAGCGAAACCGCGTCGCATATTCCGATGCGCATATCCGCTACCGGCGCTGACACCGGCTTCGCAGGCCGCCAGCTGCCGCCATTGACGATGACCAGATCGACCGAATCCAGCCGGGCCGACGGTTCGCGCAACGGCCCAGCCGGCAGCAGCAAACCATTGCCGAGTCCGCGCGCCCCGTCGACAACGCAGATTTCCGCATCGCGCGCGAGACCGTAATGCTGCAAACCGTCATCGGCGATGAGGACATCGATGCCGCCTTCATCCAGCAACAGTTTCGCCGCGGCAACGCGGTCCGGCGCAACCGCCACCGGCACGCCGCCACGACGTGCGATCAGTAGCGGCTCATCGCCACTGTGGCGCGGATCGGTCGTTGCGGTAACACGAAGCGGATAATGCGGCGCGCGACCACCGTAGCCGCGACTGACGACACCCGGACGCAGGCCACGCGCGCGCAGCAGTCCGATCAGATGGATAACCAGCGGTGTCTTGCCGGTACCACCCGCAGTGATATTGCCGACCACGATCACTGGGACGGGCAAGCGCTTGGCAGCGCGGCGGCGGTGCGCGGCAACGCGGACGGACAGTGCGGCATAGATCACAGCGGCGGCACGAAGCAGCGGCGGCACTGGGCGCAGCCCGTACCACACGCCTTCAAGCCATGCCCTCATGCGGGAACGGTTTCGTCTTCCCGGAACTGCAAGCGATGCAGCGCCGCATACGCACCATCGCGTGCGAGCAGTTGCGCATGCGTGCCCTGCTCGATCACGCGTCCCTCGCGCAGAACCACGATCAGGTCTGCGTTCTGCACTGTGGACAACCGGTGCGCGATCACCAGTGTGGTACGACCACGCACCAGATCTTCCAGCGCCTTCTGGATGTAGCGCTCGGATTCCGTATCGAGCGCCGATGTCGCTTCGTCGAGAATCAGGATCGGCGCGTCCTTGAGTAGCGCCCGCGCGATCGCGATGCGCTGGCGCTGGCCACCCGATAGCATGACTCCGTTCTGACCGACCGGCGTGTCGAGTCCCTGCGGCTGGCGTTCGATGAATTCCCAAGCGTAGGCGCGGCGCGCGGCGGCTTCGATGCGTTCGCGCGACACACTGCCTTGCCCGTAGGCGATGTTCTCGGCAATGGTGGCATTGAACAACACCACGTTCTGGTCCACCAGCGCGATCTGCTGGCGCAAGTCCTTGAGGTGGTAGTCGCGCAGGTCGTGGCCGTCAAGCAGAACGGCACCGCCGCCCGGATCGTAGAAGCGCGGGATCAGTGACAGCAGCGTGGACTTGCCGCTGCCGGATTTACCGACGAAGGCGACGGTCTTGCCGGTGGGAATGTCCAGCGTAACGCCGTCCAGCGCCATCTGCCTGCCGCTGTTGACGTCGTAGGAAAAACGCACATCCTGGAATTGCAGCGCACCGCGCGAGCGCTGCAACGGCAGCTGTCCGCGGTCGCGCTCCTTCGGCGTGTCGAGAAACATGAATAGATCGGCGCCGGCCATCACGCCGCGCTGCCAGCGTTCGCTGAGGCCAGTCATATTGCTGATCGGGCCGCGCATCGCCAGCATCGCCGCGATGAACGCAACGAAAGTGCCCGGCGTCATCGTGCGTAGCAGATCGGGCATCGTTGCCAGAAACACCAGCAGCGAAATCGCGATCGCGGCAATGAATTCGAGAATGCCGACGCTGGTCGCGCTGACGGCGGTCATTTTCAGGCTCTGATTTTTCAGGTCGCGATCGACACGACGGAAATTGTCGAGCGCGAAGCGTTCTCCGCCGTAGATCTTGACCACGCGGCGACCCGTAATCGCCTCGTCGGCGGAATGCGTCAGGCTGCCGATCGAACTCTGAACGCTGGTGGAAATCGCGCGGAAACGGCGGTTGACCCAGTTCACCGACAGACTCACCAGCGGCGCAATCGTCAGCGTGAACAACGCCAGCTGCCAGCTGGTGACGAACATGCGGACAAGCAGGCCCGTTGCTGTGAGACCGTCCTTGAGCACGGCAGTGATGACGCTGGTTGCCGAATCCGCGATTTGCGACGTGTGATAAGTCAGCTTCGTCTGCAAGTCAGCCGCGCGGGTACGGTCGTGATGAGCAACCGGAACGTCGAGCAGATGCTCGAACACTTCGCAGCGCAATTTCGATACGACGGCCTGCCCGACTGAAGCCATGGCATAGGCCGATACGAAGCCGGCAATGCCGCGCACCACGAACAGCGCCAGAATCTGCAGCGGCAGCCAGCGGATCACGTGCAAGTCATGCTGCACGAAGGTGCCGTCGGTCAGCGTCCGGATCATGCCGATCATCGTGAACTCGGTGCCGGCGAATGCCGTCATGCCGACAATCGCGCCGGCGAACATGCGCCAGTGCGGCGCGGCATAGTGCAGCATGCGACGGTAAACGGCCGCAGGGCGATACTGATCGGGAACAGGCTTGTTCATCGAAACCGGGATTCGGGCTGGCCGTTCATGTTAGCAACTGTCGCCACACTGCGGTTTTCGCTCGGGTTAGACTTCGGCCATAAAATCCCAAGGAGTCGACACCGCCATGACCAAAACCCTGTTCGAGCGTATTGCCGATCGTGAAATTCCTGCCGCTTTCATCCACGAGGACGAGCACTGTTTCGCAATCAAGGACATCAACCCGCAGGCGCCGCTGCACGCGCTGGTGATTCCGCGCAAGTTGATCGTGAAGCTCAGCGATTCCAAACCGGAAGATCAGGCGCTGCTCGGACATCTGCTGCTCGTTGCCAATAAAATCGCTGCGGAAGCAGGCTATGCAGGCGCGTTTCGCTTAGTGGTCAACAACGGCGCCGAAGCTGGTCAGAGCGTGTTTCATCTGCACGTGCATGTTCTGGGTGGACGGCCGATGAAGTGGCCGCCGGGGTGAAACACGGCCGTCCCTGAATTTGTTTTAAAACCCACCGTTCGCATTGCAGTCGTGGCACAGCGGTGGGTTGCGCTACGCTCCACCCACCCTACGCATTCACGCACTACTGAGCGGACCCCGCTTTGACACACCTGAATTGAAGTTCTGCGCTTGCACAGCGAGCAAATGGAATGCCATCCCGACCTACGACATTAACTGTTTCAATCTGCTTGCCCTGACCCGCGCAGAAATCGTTTGCCTCAAGATAAATGTCAGCCTTTGTTCCGTCAGCCGAGCGAAATCCGCACGCGGGGCTGGTCTTTGAGATCATGAAGGTATCGCTGCCTATAGGGACTACTCCAGTACTGGAGCACCCCACCAATGCAGTTACTGCGACTACAAGTGCTCTCTTCACATTGGCTCCAGGGCACCCGAGCTTAACGCGCCTTAACCCCGTCGCTCCACCAGCATCTTCTTCGTCTCGGCAATTGCCTTTGCCGGATTCAAGCCCTTCGGACAGGTCTTGGTGCAGTTCAGAATGGTGTGGCAGCGGTATAGCTTGAACGGATCTTCGAGCTGGTCGAGCCGTTCGCCGGTCGCTTCGTCGCGCGAATCCACGAGCCAGCGGTAAGCGGCCATCAGGACCGCCGGACCGAGGTAGCGATCACCGTTCCACCAGTAGCTCGGACAGGCCGTCGAGCAGCAGGCGCAGAGAATGCATTCGTAGAGACCGTCGAGCTTGGCGCGATCCTCTTCGCTTTGCAGACGCTCGCGTGTCGGCGCGGGGGTGTCGGTCTTCAGCCACGGTTCGATCGACGCGTATTGCGCATAGAAGTGGGTCAGGTCCGGCACCAGATCCTTGACCACCGGCATGTGTGGCAATGGATAGATTTTGACGTCACCCTTGACCTCGTCGCAGGCCAGGGTGCAGGCCAGCGTGTTGGTGCCGTCGATGTTCATCGCGCAGGAACCACAGATGCCTTCGCGGCAGGAGCGACGGAAGGTCAGCGTGCTGTCGATCTCGTTCTTGATCTTGATCAACGCATCGAGAACCATCGGACCGCAGGCATCCATATCGATTTCGTAGGTATCGACGCGCGGATTGGCCTGCGTGTCCGGATCGTAGCGATAGATCCTGAACAGGCGGATATTTTTCGCGCCGGCCGGAGCCTTGAAATGCTTGCCGGCGGCTTTGTCGATCGTCGAATTCTTGGGCAGGGTCAGCTGAGCCATTGCTTACTCCGTGAGGAGTGAAGAGTGAGGCGTGAGGCGGGGAGCGCGTGCGCCGCCATAATCAGCGGCGCAGGTCTCCTCACCCCTCACTCCTCACCCCTCACAAAAAAATCAGTAAACGCGCTTCTGCGGCGCGACGACTTCCATCTCGTCGTCGAGCGTATAAAGATGCACCGGACGGGAACCGATGGTCACGTCGGTTTCGCCGGTGCGCCACGCCAGGGTGTGCTTCATCCACTCGGCGTCGTTGCGATCGGGATAATCCTCGTGTGCGTGCGCACCGCGCGATTCCTTGCGGTTCTGCGCCGACGCCATCGTGATCAGCGCCTGACCGAGCAGGTTATCCAGTTCCAGCGTCTCGACGAGATCCGAATTCCAGATCATCGAAGAATCCGACACGCGCACTTCGCGGAACGATTCCACATCCTTCTTCAGCTTGACCATGCCTTCGTCGAGCGACTTCTGCGTACGGAATACCGCCGCATGGTTCTGCATCGTCTTCTGCATATCGAGGCGCACCTTGGAGGTCGGCAGGTTGCCACTCTTCGCGTGGCGCAGCTTGTCGAGCCGAGCAAGCGATTTTTCCTCGGACTCCTTGGCGATGGTCTTGTGCTTCTCGCCCGCCTTGACCACTTGCGCACAGCGCAGCGCAGCGGCGCGACCAAATATGACGAGGTCGAGCAGCGAGTTCGAGCCGAGGCGGTTGGCGCCATGCACCGACACACAGGCCGCTTCGCCGACCGCCATCAGGCCCGGAATTACCGTGTCGGTCTTGCCGTCGGAGGTGACGACTTCGCCGTGAACATTGCAGGGAATGCCGCCCATGTTGTAGTGCACAGTCGGCAGCACCGGAATCGGTTCCTTGGTGACATCCACGCCAGCGAAAATCTTCGCCGTCTCGGAAATGCCCGGCAGGCGCTTGTGCAGCACTTCCGGACCCAGGTGTTCGAGATGAAGATGAATATGATCGCTATGCGCGCCGACGCCGCGGCCTTCGCGAATTTCGACCGTCATCGAACGGCTGACGACGTCGCGCGACGCGAGGTCCTTGCGGTTGGGCGCGTAGCGCTCCATGAACCGCTCGCCTTTCGAGTTGGTGAGGTAACCACCCTCGCCGCGCGCGCCTTCAGTGATGAGGCAGCCCGAACCGTAGATGCCGGTCGGGTGGAACTGCACGAATTCGAGATCCTGCAGCGGTAGACCGGCACGGATCGCCATGCCGCCGCCGTCGCCCGTGCAGGTATGCGCCGATGTCGCCGAGAAGTAGGCGCGTCCGTAGCCGCCGGTGGCAAGAATCACCATCTTGGCGCGGAAGCGATGCAGCTGACCGGTGGACAAATCCCAGGCGAGCACGCCATGAATACTGCCGTCGGCGTCCGTGAGCAGATCGAGCGCGAAGAATTCGATGAAGAATTCGGCGCGCGCCTTCAGCGACTGCTGGTACATCGAGTGCAGCATCGCGTGACCGGTACGGTCCGCGGCGGCACAGGTGCGCTGCGCGGTGCCTTCGCCGTAGTGCGTGGTCATGCCGCCGAACGGCCGCTGATAAATCTTGCCTTCCGGCGTGCGCGAGAACGGCACGCCCCAGTGCTCGAGTTCGATGATCGCGGGAATCGCCTCGCGACACATGTACTGGATCGCGTCCTGATCGCCGAGCCAGTCCGAACCTTTCACGGTGTCGTACATGTGCCAGCGCCAGTCGTCCTCACCCATGTTGGCGAGCGCGGCGGAAATACCGCCCTGCGCCGCGACGGTGTGCGAACGCGTCGGAAACACCTTGGTCAGATTCGCGGTCTTCAGTCCCGCCTGTGCGAGGCCGACCGTGGCGCGCAGACCGGCGCCGCCGGCGCCAACGACAACCACGTCATATTCGTGATGGGTAATCGCGTAACTGTTGGTGGATGCGGCGGACATCAGGCGACTCCGAGTGCGATTTTGAGAACGGCGAAGATGCTGGCGGCGCCGAGCGCGAACAGGCCGAGTTTGACGAGCACGATGCTGGTGAGCTTGACCGCTTCGTTGCCGACGTAGTCTTCGATCACGACCTGCACGCCGAGCGCGGCGTGATAGAACAGCGCGAGGAAATACAGCACCAGCGCCACGGCAACGAGCGGCGACCTGATCCACATCACCATCATTGGGTAGGTGGCCATGTGATAGCGCGCGATGGCGTACACGAACCACAGCGACAGCGGGATCAGCGCGATGGCGGTGAGGCGCTGCATCCACCAGTGATGGACGCCTTCCTTCGCGGAACCCAGACCGCGCGCCTGGCTGAGCGGAGAACGTAGGTTATTCATGTGATTTCTCTCGGATCAGTGCACGTACGCGGCAACCCACACCGCGGCGGTGAGAACGATCGAAGATGCAATGACGATGATGCCGCCCTTGGTGACCGCGTCGAGCGAGAACGCGCGGCCGGTATCCCAAACCAGATGGCGGATGCCGTTGCAGAGGTGATACAGCAGTGCCCAGCTCCAGCCGAACAGCAGCAGCTTGCCGCCGATGCCACCGGCGAACCATTCCCAGCGCGCATAAGCGGCCGGGCCGGCGGCGGCGCTGAGCACCCACGCCGCCAGAAAGACCGTACCAAACGCCAGCGCGACACCGGTCAGACGATGTGTGATCGACAGCATCGAGGTGATCTGGGGACGGTAGTACGGCCCGATCATGAACGGCGACAACGGGCGATTCGACGCGGCAGGTTTCGCGGACATATATTTTTATCCTTACTTTCAAGGTTCCCGGCACTCGCTACGCAAACGCCGGCAGCTGCGAAAACAGAAAACGGATGGATCTAAAAATCGATGCAGCGGCCGCCCTTCTCCCAATCCCCATAGCGCGTCGGCTCCGGCCCATCCTTACGTCCGCCGATTTCGCGCACTGGCGGTGTCGGCGGCTCGGTCCCCGTGGACATCGGGCGCACGGGCGCAACGCCTGATTCATCTTGCGTGCGATCCGCTGCGTCGTTATTGAGAGAGGAATAGTTCATTTCGGCCTACAACTTTAGTAGTGTGACAAAATCGAATCATGCCCGCAACGAATGGAACTGCCGTGACTGCTCCGGAATGGATTGCGGACCCTCGTCCGCACGCTTTTTCCGACTTCGATTTCGGCTTCGACGAACCGATCGCCGAAGCACACGCAGCGCTTACGGCAGACATCGTCGCCATCCCTCCGCGAACAGCGACAATCCGCGTTTCCGGCACCGACACAGACGCATTCCTGCAAGGACAGTTCAGCAACGATATTCGCGAGTTGACACCCTCCCGCGCACAGATCACGAGCTGGAACAGCGCCAAGGGCCGCGTGCTGGCGGTGATCACGGCATCGAGAATCGACGGTGGCGATGTCCTTCTCGAAGTGTCCGAAGAAATCGCCGAGCCGACTCTGAAACGGCTGCGCATGTTCGTGATGCGCTCGAAAGTGACGCTCACTGGCGCCAGCGCGGAATGGCGCTCGTTCGGTATCGCTGGCAGTGGCTGCGCGGCCGCGCTCGCAGGCGCCGGACTGCCAGTACCGCAGGATGTCTGGAGCTGCGCCGAAACCAATGGCGCGATCGTGCTGCGGCGGCCGGGAACCACGCCACGCTACACCGTGCATGGCTCTGCACAGCGGCTGGCACCGCTGTGGCAGTCGCTTGCCGACAATTTGCGCCCAGTCGGCAGCGCTGCCTGGAGGTTGCTCGATATATTGGCCGGCGTTCCGACCATTCACGCGACAACTCAAGACCATTTTGTCGCGCAGATGCTGAATCTCGACTCTCTCGGCGGCATCAACTTCAAGAAGGGCTGCTATACCGGACAGGAAGTGATTGCCCGTATGCACTACCTCGGCAATCTCAAGCGGCGCCTATATATGGCGTACACGGCTCACGCCTCCGCGACTCCCGGCCAGACCATTTATTCCGCCAATGGCGATGGGCAACCGGTCGGGGAAGTGGTGGACTCAGCGCCGCATCCAACGCGTGGAAATGCGCTCCTGGCGGTACTTCAAACCGCGGCCACTGGTGCTGCGCTGCGATTAAATGCTGTCGATGGTGCAGCCGTTGAAGATGTTGAGTCTTTGATTTCAAAGTAAAAAACAATTTTGGAATATAAGAAATACTTTTTGTTATTTTTGAAAAAAAAGCGCCCCCGTCACGCTACAGGCTCACATCGGTGCATACGGGGACTTAACTCATGCTTCATGTTTCTGCCGTCACACGCTGGTCGGCCCATATTGGCGCGGCCGCGCTGATCGGTATCTCTTCGGTCGCGGCGGCTGCGGACGTCCAACTGCTGAACGTTTCCTATGATCCGACCCGCGAATTGTACGCGGCGATCAATGCCAAGTTCGCAGCGCAATGGAAGGCAAAAACCGGTGATGCCCTCACCATCCAGCAATCGCATGGCGGTTCGTCGAAGCAAGCGCGCGCGATCATCGATGGCCTCGAAGCGGATGTTGCCACGCTCGGGATCGCTTCCGATATCGACGCGCTGCACGATAACGGTGACCTGCTGCCGGATAGCTGGCAGAGCCGTCTGAAGGGTGACAGCACGCCGTACACATCGACTGTCGTGCTGCTGGTACGCAAGGGCAATCCAAAGGGAATCAAGGATTGGGATGATCTGATCAAGCCCGGCGTCGCAGTGGTCACGCCCAACCCCAAGACCTCGGCTGGCGCGCGCTGGAACTTCCTCGCTGCCTATGCCTACGCGCTGAAGAAGAACAACAACGACAAGCAAAAAGCGCTGGACTTCGTCACCCAGATTTATAAGAACGTGCCGGTGCTGGATTCCGGCGCCCGTGGCTCGACCACCACATTCGCGCAACGCGGCATCGGCGACGTGCTGATCGCTTGGGAAAACGAGGCATTCCTGTCGCTGAAGGAATTCGGCGCGGACAAATACCAGATCGTGGTGCCGTCGCTGTCGATTCTTGCACAACCGCCGGTTGCGGTCGTCGACAAGTACGCGAAGAAGCACGGCACGACAAAGGTCGCTGAAGCTTATCTAAATTATCTCTACACGCCGGAAGCGCAGGAAATCATCGCGCAGAACTTCTACCGCCCGATCGATCCCACGGTCGCCGCCGCGCATGCGAAAGATTTTCCGAAAATCCAGCTTGTCGATATCGACTTGTTCGGCGGCTGGCGGAAAGCTCAGCCCGAGTTCTTCGGCGACGGCGGCTTGTTCGATCACATCTATCAATCCAAGTGACGGGTGGACTCGATGCGCACAACTCGGGATTCACCGATTTACTGACATGACTTCTCTCGCCATTGCCACCGGGCAGCGCCGACGCACTCTGCCCGGTTTCACGCCAACACTCGGCTATACGATCTTTTACCTCAGTCTGATCGTCCTGATTCCGCTCGCTGGCGTCTTCTTCAAAGCATCCGGGCTGGGCTTCGAGGGTTTGTGGAACGTGCTCAGCTCGCCACGCGTCGTCGCCGCCCTCAAGCTCAGCTTCGGTTCCGCGCTGGTCGCGGCGATGATCAACGTGGTGTTCGGCACCATCGTCGCTTGGGTCTTCGTCCGCTATCGCTTTCCCGGCAAGCGCCTGTTCGACGCGTTCATCGATCTGCCGTTCGCGCTGCCGACCGCGGTGGCTGGCATTGCGCTCACCGCCATTTACGCACCGAACGGCTGGATCGGCAGCTTGCTCATGCCACTCGACATCAAGGTCGCATACACACCACTGGGCATCATCGTGGCGATGACTTTCATCGGCCTGCCCTTCATCGTACGGACTTTGGAACCGGTGCTCGGCGAAGTAGAAAAAGAACTGGAGGAAGCGGCCGCGACACTTGGCGCAGCGCGGCTGCAAACAGTAGTCCACGTGATTCTGCCGGCTGTGTTCCCCGCACTGATGACTGGCTTTGCCCTCGCCTTCGCGCGCGCGGTCGGCGAATACGGTTCGGTCATCTTTATCGCCGGCAACTTCCCGATGGTGTCGGAAATTGCGCCGCTGCTGATCATCATCAAGCTCGAGGAATTTGATTATCGCGGAGCCACCGCGATCGCTGCCGCGATGCTCGTCATCTCCTTCCTGCTGCTCCTGGCGATCAATCTGCTCCAGGCCTGGAGCCGCAGACGAGGCGTCGCCAGATGAGTGCGCTCGACACCGCGCCGCGCGAACCGGCAAAGCTGCCGTTCGAACCGCTGATCCAGACCAATGCGGTCATCACCGAGCAGCCCTGGATCCGCTGGATGCTGATCGCGACGGCGTTACTGTTCCTCGCCGTGTTTTTGTTCATGCCGCTGGTTTCGGTATTCGTCGAGGCCTTGCGCAAGGGCGTGCAGGCCTATTTCGACTCGTTCACGAATACGGACACGCTGTCGGCGGTCAAACTCACACTGATCGCGGCGGGCATCGCGGTGCCAGCAAATCTCGTGTTCGGCTTATGCGCCGCATGGGCGATCGCAAAATTCGATTTCCGTGGCAAGCAATTGCTGATCACACTAATCGATCTCCCGTTCTCGGTCTCGCCGGTGGTCGCCGGTCTGATCTATGTGCTGATCTTCGGCAGTCATGGCTGGGCTGGGCCATGGGCGTCGGATCACGACATCAAGGTCATTTTCGCGGTGCCGGGCATCGTGCTGGCGACGATCTTCGTGACGTTTCCATTCATCGCCCGCGAACTGATCCCGCTAATGCAGGAGCTGGGCTCCGACGACGAACAGGCGGCGCTGTCGCTCGGCGCTTCCGGCTGGCAAACGTTCTGGCACGTCACGCTGCCAAACATCCGCTGGGGGCTGCTTTACGGCGTCCTGCTCTGCAATGCGCGCGCGATGGGCGAATTCGGCGCGGTGTCGGTGGTTTCCGGTCACATTCGCGGCCTCACCAATACGATGCCGCTGCAGATCGAAATTCTCTACAACGATTATCAGTTCGTCTCCGCGTTTTCGGTGGCTTCATTGCTGGCGCTGCTGGCGCTGGTCACGCTGGGAGCGAAGAGCTTCCTCGAATGGCACTACGCCGATCAGCTCGCGGCGACACGCAGACATTAGCGGCAGACATTAGAGATTTACAATGGACATTAGAGTCAAGAACGTTCAGAAGTACTTCGGCGGCTTTCACGCACTACGTGGCGTGAATCTGGATATCGCTTCGGGTGAGCTGCTGGCGCTGCTCGGACCGTCCGGCTCCGGCAAGACCACGCTGCTTCGCGCGATCGCTGGCCTCGAACCGCTCGACGGCGGACAGATTATGTTCGGCGACGCTGATGCCACTCGGTTGACGGTGCAACAGCGCAAGGTCGGCTTTGTCTTCCAGCAGTACGCCCTGTTCAAGCACATGACCATCGCCGACAATATCGCGTTCGGTCTCAAGGTCCGTTCGAAAGCGGAGCGTCCCAGTGCGGACACCATACACAAGCGCGTTGCCGAACTGCTGGAACTGGTCCAGCTCGGCGGTCTAGAAAAACGCTATCCAAGCCAACTCTCCGGCGGCCAGAAGCAGCGCGTAGCACTCGCCCGTGCGCTTGCGATCGAGCCGCGCGTGCTGTTGCTCGACGAACCTTTCGGCGCGCTCGACGCGAAGGTGCGCAAGGACCTGCGCCGCTGGCTGCGCAAGTTGCATCGCGAAACGGGGTACACCACGATCTTCGTCACCCACGATCAGGAAGAAGCGCTGGAACTGGCCGATCGCGTGGTCGTCATGAACAAGGGACAGATCGAGCAGGTCGGCACCACGGACGAAGTCTACGACCGCCCGCGCACGCCATTCGTATTCGATTTTCTCGGCACGCCGAACATTCTGCCCGGCTACGTGACAGGAGGTCGTATTCATCTCACCGGCGCCGTTGCGCCGATCGGCACCACTGCGCTGGCAGCGGATCGTGGGACCGTGGATATCTATGCACGTCCGGGAGATTTCGAAGTCGTCGAAGGCGATGCGGCGGCGTTACCTGGCACAGTGGTCGAGGCGCAGCGCACTGGCTTCCTCGTGCGTCTGACCGTGCAGTTGCAGAACGGCAGCGGCGACCAGACGATCGAGATCGAAATCCCGCATCCGGATCCCGATATCCGTGTCTGGCGCATCGGCGATCCGATCCGGGTAAAGCCGGTCCGCTTCAGCACATTTCCCAGAGACGCCCAGGACCTACCGCCGCTGCCCGCAGCACCGGTACCCGAGGCAATCGTCGAGCACGCAGTTGCGGAGCGGCGCGCGCGCACGCGAGCTTAATATCTGTAGCTCCGATTATGGGTATCGAAATCTGAATCAGTCAGCCCGATGTTGAGACGGTATTGCGAATAAACGTAGTGCTCCATCAGATCGCCGTCGGTATTCCATAGCCTCAACTCGGTCGGCAGTGACACCTTCTCGTCGACGCACAGCTCGCGGCGACCGACGTGATAAGTCTTGAACGGATCCGAACCACGATCGAGCTCAACGCAGGTGGACGGCTGGTCTTCGACGCTGCGCTGCGAAAGTGTGGGCGGCGGAAGCTCGGGATGGGCGTCCAGATAATCGAAATCGCCGTGCACTGTTTGCGCGAGCACGAACAGGCCCGTTTCGTAAATCCGGTGCAACTGTCCCTTCGTCGCGATGGATCCATTGGGATCAAGACTGACGGTGAAGATGCTCATCAAGCCGCCGTCGTGTGCTTCGATTTTTCCATCGTATCGGGCCGGGCAGTAAATCATCTCGCGGCCGCGATGCAGATCGCCGATCCAATTCATGTACCGACAATCCGGTGAGCGGCGATGCTTGATCCTCAGCACCTCCAACGGCTGCAGTTTGCCGTCGTGTCGCTGCTGTTTGTTCATCACTACTTCGTAGTCCTGCACGGCATCGACAGCGGTGAACATGTGTTGCAGCACTTCCTTGGCCTGTGGCAACACCGTGGGCGTCACATCATCGGCACCGGCGCACAACGGTAGAAGCAGGCTGAACACAAACATCACACAGCCAACCCGGAACGAACTCATGATCCGCAGGCAAATCGGCACGAAAAGACCACCCCAGACCATATCGAAGAAAACCTGCCTGTCGCGAATTTTTGAATACTGTTTCATAACTCAGCCGCAACCGCTCTTGAAAACGGCTGGCTACACATGGACAGCTCAGAAAATGGAAGTTCCCCGGCGACAGAATCCCTCGCCTGCCTACTTGTGCTTCGAAGCGCGCTCGCTATCGCTTGCCACGACACCGTCCTTGAACGTGACGACATGCCGGTGGTGGCCCGCTTCGTTGTAAACCCAGCGCTCCTTCAGCCCGCCCTGATCCTCGATGCGATCCGGCTGATTGAGAACGCTGCGGACCTGCTCCGGCGTCATGCCCTTGACGATGCGGTGCTCGGCCAATCCCTTATCGATTGCCGCCTGCCGGGCCTTTTCGGCGTCGTGCTGCTTCAGCCACGCGGCATCGGCCTTGCGCTTGGCGGCGCTGTCACGCGCGGCCTCGGCATCGTATTGCTTTGCAAGTTTCGCCGCTTCCGGCGACGGCGCGCTGGTGGTGCTCAAGGGCTGATGGGCCGGCATTTTTGCCTTCGGTGCCGGCTCACAGGCATCTCCATACATCACGCGGCCTGTGTTGTCGCACTGATATTCCCCCTTCGCGAATACCACCGGCGCGATGGTGACGCCCGCGATAATGCAGGAGTACGCGATCCCAGCCCTGATTAGTTGTTTCATACCTTAAATTATAGACGACGCAGGAGCTGCAGAATGACAACGGAGCGGCGCTGCCGGATAATCCGCGCGCCGTCTCACAGCGGCGTTTCTTGCATCCCAATTCCCGTTCCAGAGCTTCCGATCCGGCAATGAGCCAATACGTCTACACGATGCACAAGGTGGGCAAAACTGTCCCGCCGAAGCGTGAGATTCTGCGCGACATCTCGCTCTCGTTTTTCCCCGGCGCCAAGATCGGCGTACTCGGCTACAACGGCGCCGGCAAGTCCACGCTGCTGCGCATTCTGGCCGGCGTCGACAAGGATTTTCACGGCGAGGCCAAACCGATGCCCGGCCTCAAGATCGGCTATCTGTCGCAGGAACCGCAGCTCGATCCGAACAAGGACGTGCGCGGCAACGTCGAGGAAGCGCTGGCCGACATCAAAGCCGTGCAAGCGGAACTGGACGCGGTCTATGCCGCCTATGCCGAGCCTGATGCCGACTTCGACAAGCTCAGCGCCAAGCAGCAGGAGCTGGAAGGCAAGCTCGCCGCCAGCGACGGTCACAATCTCGAGGTGATTCTCGACAAGGCCGCCGAAGCGCTGAACCTGCCGCCGTGGGACGCCGACGTCAGCAAGCTCTCGGGTGGCGAAAAACGCCGCGTCGCGCTGTGCCGCCTGCTGCTGTCGAAGCCGGACATGCTGTTGCTCGACGAACCGACCAACCACCTCGACGCCGAATCGGTCGCCTGGCTGGAAAAATTCCTGCACGATTTTCCCGGTACCGTCATCGCCGTCACCCATGACCGCTACTTCCTCGACAACGTCGCTGGCTGGATTCTCGAACTCGACCGCGGTCATGGCATCCCCTGGCAGGGCAACTATTCGAGCTGGCTGGAGCAGAAGGAAAAGCGACTTGAACAGGAACAGAAGACCGAGGACGCGCATACCAAAGCGATGAAGGAAGAGTTGGAATGGGTGCGCAAGAACCCGAAGGGTCGCCAAGCCAAGTCGAAAGCGCGCCTCAAATCCTTCGAGGAAATGGCGAGCCAGGAATTCCAGAAGCGCTCCGAGACCAAAGAGCTGTACATTCCGCCCGGCCCGCGTCTGGGTGATCTCGTCATCGAAGCCGAAGGCCTGAAGAAAAGCTACGGCAACCGCACGCTCTACGAGAACCTCAGCTTCCGCGTTCCGCGCGGCGCCATTGTCGGCATCATCGGCGCCAACGGTCGCGGCAAGACCACTCTGTTCCGCTTGCTGCTCGGCGAAGAGAAGCCGGATGCCGGCACGATCCGCATCGGCGACACGGTGAAATTCGCCTACGTGAATCAGGGCCGTGATGCGCTCGACGGCAACAAGTCGGTGTTCCAGGAAATCAGTGGCGGCAACGACATCATCCGTGCCGGCTCCTTCGAGATGCCCAGCCGCGCTTACATCGGCCGCTTCAACTTCAAGGGCGAAAGTCAGCAGAAGCGCATCAAGGATCTGTCCGGCGGCGAACGCAACCGCGTGCACCTTGCCAAACTGCTGCTCGGCGGCGGCAACGTGCTGCTGCTCGACGAACCGACCAACGACCTCGACGTCGAAACCCTGCGCGCACTCGAAGAAGCATTGCTCGATTTCCCGGGTTGCGCGCTGGTGATCTCGCATGATCGCTGGTTCCTCGACCGCGTTGCCACACACATCCTCGCGTTCGAGGACAGCGGCGAAATCGTGTTCCTCGAAGGCAACTATCGCGAATACGAGGACGATTTCCGCCGCCGCACCGGCTCGGAGCCAGGCGTCAACCGGCGTTCGCGGCACAAGAAGTTGGCGTAACCGGCGACGGCGCGGCGGGTTCGGCAGGATTTCTGCGTATGGAAATTAACGATGCACTGCGGCGTGCTCGCATGCCGCAATCTTGATCGGGGAAGTACGAACGGTTTTGTTTACTCGCTCACTCTCACAAAGGGGAACATGTCATGACGATTCGCTCCACCACCCTCCTGCTCGCCGCTCTGGCCATCGCCTCCTCGCCCGCATGGGCAGACTGCGACAAAACAAAGTCCGACATCGCCGCCAAGCTGGATAAAAAAGGCGTGAAGAACTACGCGCTCGATATCGTTGCGACCGCCGATGTCAAGGATCAGAAAGTGGTCGGCAGCTGCGAGGGCGACACCAAGAAGATCGTTTACAAGCGTGTGGCGCCGCCGGAAAAGGCTTCGGACTGAGTCGATATAAATCGGCAGAACTAAGGGTGGGTAGAGCGTAGCGAAACCCACCCCAGCTGCTCACCGCGCAAATGACGGCGAAGAAACAGTGTGGTCAGTGAACGAAACGCGAAGGCAATTCGGCGTCGGTTGGACTTATTAGCCGGTCGCGCTAAGAACTATGGCCACGCGATATCGCTCTGAACAGAGCACGACTGTCTATGGCCCTGCAGTTTACGCCCATGAGAAGTTAATTAGCGTGGTTGCGACGTTGGCCGTTGCCCCTGGCGATGTACGCTCACGTATTCTGCAAGCTTACTCAGTATTTCATCCGCTTACTGAAAATCACTTTCCGGAAAACCTTCGAAAAGATTTTGCTTGGGTTATAAAGCAGCTAACAAAGGGGGTTCCACAGGTTAATTGTGAAGGGCGACTTAAAATGGGGGCAGTAGAGGTCTCACTTAAGCACATGCGAAATTCAACTGGAGTAAAGATTGCGGAGCGTCTTCTCCATCTCCATTACGCCCTTGAAGAGCATGTCAATAAAAGATGAGCCAGCGTAGCGTGCGCACCGCGCACGACCCTTCGCCACCATCCCAAGGTTGATCGTGCGCAATGCGCACGCTACGGATCGCTCAATCCGCGCTATTCGATTAGGGTATATGTGGATTTATGATGCACTGAAATGGCTACTTGTCGTCGCGCGCCAGTGGCGGGAGGAACTTACTTCTTCACGGTTTGCGCCTACCGGCGTGACTATGACCTGACGTCCGAACCAATCCGGATGGCTTTGCGTGAGGCCATTCACGCCGTGCGAACTTCCCGTCCTTTCACGCTCGATGCCGCCGTGCTGTTGCCGGACCATTTGCACTGCATCTGGACTCTGCCCGAAGGCGATGCGGACTTCTCGATGCGCTGGGGGTTGATCAAACGCCTGACCAGCCGCATTGCCTACCCTGCCGCATCGAAAAACGTTTCGCAGTCTCGCGTGCGGCGCCATGAATCGGGATTGTGGCAGCGACGATTCTGGGAACATCAGATCCGGGACGAAACCGACTTTGCTCGGCACGCTAGCTACATTCACTGGAATCCAGTCAAGCATCGGCTTGTGGAGCACGTTGCCGCGTGGCCCTATTCGTCGTTTCATCGCTGGGTGCGGCTCGGGGATCTTCCTCGGGATTGGGCAACGGATGATGTCGATGGGGATTTCGGCGAACGAACGTAATCGTGCGCAATGCGCACGATACGATCTCACGTAGGAATCCTTATTCAACGAATCAGCACACAGCACTGCGGATTCGCAAGCAGTGCACGCGCCTGCTGGCGCCCCTGCTCACGCGCATCCGCGGATAGTCGTGCCGCCAGATTCCTGACTTCGGCCGCGACCCGGTCTGCAATTCCGAACGCGTGTCCAGCCCGCTCGTATGCCAGCAGGTGCGCGTAGGCGGCGACGTCGTCGACCGGGAACAGCTCGCCCTGCGTATACGCTGCACCGAGCTGCCATAGCGCGTTGACGCTGCCAGCATCGCGCGCGGCGAGCAGGTAATGGCCGATGATCTGCCGCGCGGCCTGCGATGTGGATTGCTGATCGGCAGTGCAACGTGAGAATTCGTATTCGCGGCAGATGTCGCCCGGCGGCACGAACAGCGGAAAATTTTCGAGTGCGTCGAGCAGTCCGCCATCGGCGGCTCGTCGCAGCCAGTCGTAATACTGCCCGCGCCGATCGGCCGGTATGCCCTGGCAGCGATCGAACTGATGACGCATGTCCCTTTCCATCTCCTTCGGATGGTGGATCGGCGTATCGATGTCGACGCGTTTGCGCTTGAGGTCGGCGATGCGCTGCTCCAGTTCGCTCGCGTCCGCCGGAATCTGCGAACAGTCGTTGAGCACGACTGCCAGCTCGTAAGCCGCCATCGCATTTCCGTTCTCTGCGACCGGCAGCAATCCATCGACGAGCTTCGCGGCGGGACCATCGGGATGATCCGGCAGGCGTGTCATGACAATGCGGTGCGGCATTGGCGCAGCGCCGGGAAACTTCGGGAGCTCAGTGATCCGGCGTGTGGGCAGCAGTGCGGGTTTCGAGTAATCGATATCGCTCGCCGCCGCTGTCGAGACAGAAACAGTTGCGACGGCGGCAGCGAACATCGTCGCCACCAGCGCGCTTCGGTCCCACCGCTTCATTACCGCGATCCGTTGCGCTGCCGGAACGCTTCGTAGAGGCTCACCGCTGCGGCCACCGACACGTTGAGGCTTTCGATTTCACCCCCCATCGGGATGTGCACAAGACGGTCGCAGGTCTCGCGCGTGAGCCGTCGCAGTCCCTCGCCCTCGCCGCCCATGACGATGACCAGCGGGCCGGTCAGATCGACATCGAACAAGGACTCTTCGCCTTCACCCGCCAGACCGGTCACCCAATAGCCCAGCTCCTTGAGGCGTTCCAGCGAGCGCACGAGATTAGTGACGCCGACCACCGGCACGCGCTCGGCGGCACCGGCCGCGACCTTGCGCACGACCGGCGTCAGTCCGACCGAACGGTCTTTAGGAATGATGACGGCGCATACGCCCACCGCTTCGGCGGTGCGCAGGCAGGCGCCGAGGTTGTGCGGATCCTGCACGCCGTCGAGCGCGAGCACAACGCGATCCGGCGTCGCCGGAACGTACAGCACATCTTCGCCAACTACCGCGGTCGCTTCGATCGCAGCAATCACACCTTGATGCCGCAGGCCCGGCGCGCGTAGATCCAGCGTCTCGCGCGAAACCTGGCGCACGGTGACCCCAACCTTGGCGGCGATCTGCAGCATGCGCCGCGCGCGCTCGTCCCGCCGCGTATCCGCGAGCAGGACTTCGCGCGGCTTGTTTTCGCCGTCTTCGAGGGCGGCGATCACGGCATGGAAACCGCCAATGTATGTTTCTGCAGGCATCGTGTAATTCTCAGCGCAGCTATTGGTGCTCAGCTATCGATGCGCGGCGGCATCCAGGCTTCCTGTTCGCGATGCTCGATGACCGGCCTCACGACGATGACTACGCCGCCGGCTGCGCCACTACGAACGCGACTCTCGGCGCGCACGCGCGCGGCCGGAAAGCCGAGGCGCACTAACATCGCAGCGACCGACTCCGCACGACGCTCGCCGAGATCGGCATCCGCGTCCTCCTGCGCATCGACACGCTCGCCGAGTACATGAATCACGCAGGCGCCCGCATCCGCCAATGCCTTGGCGATTTCACCGAGCGGCGCCAGGGTCGCGACATCAAGTTCGCCGCTGAGGCCGGCGAATCCTGCGCCGTCGAGACGCATCGAAATGGATTCGTCCGCACGCGCCAGCGGCTTCAGCACCGGAACCGCACTTGCGTCAAGACTGTGGCGCAATTGCCGGTCCAGCGCATCTAGAAATTCACTTTCGCGCTCCGCCGGAATCGCCGCTGGCACCACAATCACCACAGCAGGCGGATTTTCGTGCGACACAGACGCACAGCCTCCGACAAACAACGCCGCGCTCAGAATGCCGCCGGTAATTGCCCTCTTGAAACTCATTTCCGCCGGCGCGCCTTCTTGTGTTTCGCAGCTGTTGCCAGTTGCGCCGCCATGTGCGGACCTCCGACACTTTCCTTATCGTCGTCTCGACGCACCAGCATCAAATCGATGCGGCGTTCGTCCGGACTGACGCGCACGACCTTCACGCGCAGACGATCGCCGAGCGCGAACACGCGCTTGCTGCGCGCGCCGGTGAGGCGCTGGTGGCGTGCGTCGAATTCGTAATAGTCGCCGGCTAGTGTCGAGACGTGGATCAAACCATCGATATAGAGCCCATCGAGTTCGACGAACAAGCCGAACGGGGCGACGCTGGTGACGATGCCGTCAAGCTCTTCGCCGACACGATGGCTCATGAATTCGCACTTCAGCCAAGTGACGACGTCGCGCGTGGCTTCGTCGGCGCGGCGCTCGGTCATCGAGCAATGCACGCCGAGCTGGTCGAGCTGCTCGATCGTGTAGATGAAATCCTTAGGCTTGCCGCGCGCGAGCACATGCTTGATCGCGCGGTGCAATAGCAGATCCGGATAGCGGCGGATCGGCGACGTGAAATGCGCATAGTGCGTCAGCGCCAGTCCGAAGTGACCGGTGTTCTCGGCGCTGTAGCGCGCCTGCATCAGCGAGCGCAGCATCACGTTCTGCACGTGACCGGCGTCGGGGCGTCCCTTCAGTTTCTCAAGCGTCTTGGCGAAATCCATCGCCGACGGCACCACGCCGCCGCTCAGGCGCAGGGCGCGGCCGGCGAGGAATTCGCGCAGGATCGCGATCTTGTCCGCATCGGGCTCGGCGTGCACGCGGAACAGCGCGGGCATCTTGTGCTTTTCGACCAGCGTCGCCGCTTCAACGTTGGCGGCGATCATGCATTCTTCGATCAGGCGGTGCGCGAGCGTGCGCCGCACCGGCACGATGCGCTCGATCTTGCGGTCAGCACCGAACACGATTTTCGTCTCGCCACCTTCGAAGTCGATCGCGCCGCGCTTCTCGCGCGCCGCGAACAACACGTCGAACACTTCACGCAGCGTCAACAGCCGCTCGACGAGTTCGGGACGCTTCAGCGCCTCCTCACCTTTTGGATCGGCAATGATCGCGGCAACGTTTTCATAGATCAGCCGCGCCTGCGAACGCATCACCGCCTCGTAGAAGCGCGACCCGCTCACCTCGCCTTCAGGCCCGACGCGCATTTCGCAGACCAGGCACAGGCGATCCACTTCCGGATTCAGCGAGCACAGCCCGTTCGACAATGCCTCCGGCAGCATCGGAATCACATGCTCCGGGAAGTACACGGAATTGCCGCGTTTCTCCGCTTCCTCGTCGAGCGCGGCGCCCGGCACGACATAGGCGGAAACGTCGGCGATCGCCACCCACAGCTTCCAGCCGCCTTTCGCACCACGGTTCTTTTCCGCGTACACCGCATCGTCGAAATCACGTGCGTCGGCACCGTCGATCGTCACCAGACCGAGTCCGCGCAGATCGACACGGCCTTCGCATTGCTCGGGCAATACAACCGGCGCGAATGCCGATGCGTCACGCTCGACATCCGGCGGCCATACGCGCGGCAAATCATGCGTGCGCAGCGCCGCTTCGATCTCCATGCCCGGCGCCAGATGATCGCCCAGCACTTCGATGATGCGACCCACCGGCAGCGAGCGATCGTTCGGTGCGGCGATCAACTCGACCACTACCATCTGTCCGTCCTGCGCCTTGCCGCGCTCGGCCGGCGGCACAATCACTTCCGGCAACTTCGGCGAACTCGGAATCACCGTGAACACACCCTGGCGCACATCGAGACGCCCGACCAGTGTGCGACGACCGCGCTCGACAACCTGCACCAGAGCGCCCTCGCGCCGGCCACGTGCGTCCTCGCCGGTGACGCGCACGCGCACACGATCACCATCCATAATGCCGCGCATCTGCGGCGGCGGCAGGAAAACGTCGGTCCCGCCGCCCTCGATGGCGACAAAGCCGTAACCGTCGCGATGCGCGGCCACGCGTCCTTCGAGCGTTCCACTGGTTCGGGCTACCCCGCCCCCGGTGGCTGAGTAAGCACCTTGCCGGTCTTGGGCAAGCTGGCCGTCACGCGTCATCGCCACCAATCGCTTATTGAGCGCTTCCTGTTCGTCAAGCTTGGGCATCTTGAATCGTGCGATCAGGTCGTCCAGCGTCATTGCGGCGCCCGCCGTATCGAGCATTTCCAGAATCAGTACGCGACTCGGAATTGGATGTTCGTAGCGCGCGGCTTCCGCCGCAGCCTGCGGGTCCTGTTTCCGCCAATCGGGTTTACGGCCGCGTTTTTCTGCACCGGGCTTGTCGCCGCGAGGGGAATCACTGGATGTGCCGGATGTATTTCCGGATATATTCTTGTTTCGTTTCATTGACAAAGCCGGGCGCCGCCTTTAGTCTGCGCCTCCGCTGCCGAGATGGCGGAATTGGTAGACGCACCAGTTTCAGGTACTGGCGGGTAAAACCGTGGAGGTTCGAGTCCTCTTCTCGGCACCATATTAAGTTCCAATTGCTTCCTCTTTAGTCCATAAACCCCGCGTAATTGCGGGGTTTTTTGTTGCTGGCCGTCCGAAATCCTCTTTGTTACCCGGCGTGAATTGGCACTCGCCCAATCCCCGACTCGCACCGCCGGGCCTAAGGAAAAGCGGTACACACTGCTCCCATAAATAAGGGGGTTCATCGTGAATCCGAGCGGGTCCAAATGGTAGCGGTTGACGTATACGTTGGAAGGCAAGGAGAAAACGCATTCCTTGAGAGTCTTTCCCAAGGGAACACTGGCAATGGCGCGCGAGCGCCGCGACGGTGCATGCGCTTCCAGTCAGACGCGTCGACCCGAACGCGCAACGCCAAGCGGACAAGGCCGGGAGAGTATACGAAAATGTTAACACCTTCGCCGTAATAGCCCAGGGGCAACTGATCGGTGATTCCCCTCTATCGCCGCAATAGCGGAACGATCCCAGCGGGAACACCACGGATAGAATTGGTTTGGTGGCACAGAAGAACACATTACGCCGATACAGGCGATCAGGAGGGGGTAATTTATGAACAAACAACTAGAGGGGCTGCGCCTCGCGATATCGCACGAGGAGCGTGACACGTTTCATCTCTACAACGATGCCCGCGGCGACATCACATATGGCATGCGGAAAGGGGGGATCTTCGCACTCGCCCTTGCCGTGCTGCCGTCCGTGGGTCCAGTTCAGGCTGCAACCGAGTCGACCCCAGCTGCAGGCTGCCCCAGCACCGCCTACGTCACAAACTCGTTTTCGCAGACGGTGTCGGCGATCGATACGACGACACTCGAAGTCGTTGACAAGATCAAGGTCGGCTCAGGACCATCTGTGGTAACCATCTGCCATTCGCACTGATCGGGTTTTGGGCTTGGATTGGCGCAGCTCTTTGAGCTACGCCAATCCTTTCAGAGCTCACGACCGCCGCGGCACTCCAGCTCTGCCAATCAGTCGAAAGGATTCCTCAGCACGATCGTGTGCTCGCGATCCGGGCCGGTCGAAATGATCGCCACTTCAGCGCCGGTCACTTCCTCGACGCGCTTCAGATAAGCCCGAGCGGCAGCCGGTAAATCCTCGTAGCGGCGTGTGCCAAACGTCGATTGCTTCCAGCCCGGCACGTCCTCATAAACCGGCTCGACCGCCGCCAGGCCTTCGGCACCGATGGGCACCGTTTCGACCTTGCGGCCGTCCACTTTGTAGCCCGTGCAGATGCGTACCGTGTCCATGCCGTCGAGTATGTCGAGCTTGGTTACGCACAATCCAGACACGCTGTTATTGAAAATTGAGCGCCGCGCGGCGACGGCATCGAACCAACCGCAGCGTCGCGGACGCCGGGTCACGGTACCGTATTCGTCGCCCTTGTCGCGGATCGACTGGCCGATCTCGTTCTCGAGTTCGGTCGGAAACGGACCACCCCCGACGCGTGTCGCGTAGGCCTTGACGATGCCCAGCACGTAATCGAGTGCGCGCGGGCCGACGCCGGTGCCGGTGGCGGCTCCGCCGGCGGTGGTATTGCTCGAAGTGACGTAGGGATAAGTGCCGTGGTCGATATCGAGCATGGCGCCCTGCGCACCTTCGAACAGCACGTTGTGGCCAGCCACCAGATGCCGTCGCAGCAGTTCGGTGACGTCGGCGACCATCGGCCGCAGTGCGTCGGCAAAAGTCAGACAGGCGTCCAGCGTTTTCTGGAAATCGACCGGCGTGTCTTTGAAATACTGAGTGAGCACGAAGTTGTGGTAATCGAGCACTTCGCCGAGCTTGGCAGCGAGCCGCTCACGATGGAACAGGTCGCCGACGCGCACCGCACGCCGCGCCACCTTGTCCTCGTAGGCGGGACCAATGCCGCGGCCAGTAGTGCCGATCTTGGCGTCGCCGCGCGCGCGCTCGCGTGCCTGGTCGAGCTTGATGTGATGCTCAAGGATCAGCGGTGTGGCTTCCGAAATCTTCAGGCGAGCGCGCACCGGAATGCCGCGCGCCTCCAGTCCCTGGATTTCCTCAAGCAGGCGCGGCACGAACAGCACCACGCCGTTGCCGATCAAACACTCGACGTCGTCACGCATGATCCCCGAAGGAATCAGGTTCAGCGCGGTCTTCACACCGTTGATGACCAGCGTGTGCCCAGCATTGTGGCCGCCCTGGAAACGTACGACCGCCTGGCAGCGATCGGTGAGCAGGTCCACGACCTTGCCCTTGCCCTCGTCACCCCACTGGGCGCCAATAACGACGACCGATTTGCCCATGAACGCTTGCTCCGAAAATCCCGCGGTCACCGCGCGCGCAGGCGCGCCGTGCGGTCGGGTTGATTGATATAGACCTGCTCTACACCTGCGCGCCGAGACGCAGCAGTTCGTTGATATCGGCTGAAAATCCCGTAGCCGGCCGCGCATGCCCGAATTCGTGTCCGACACCATCGTAGCGCCCGCCGCGCGCCAGCTCGCGGCCATGTCCGGGCACGAATGCCGCGAATACCAGCCCGGTCTGGTAACGATAGCCGCGCAGCTCCGCCAGATCGATATGCAGTGCCACCTCTGGCGCCACGCGCTGGAGTTCCGCCACCGCCTGCTCCAGCGCGGACAGCGCTTCGGCAATTGCCGGATCGGCCGCTCCCAGCACCGTGTGTGCGCGGATCAGCACGGAGATTCCACCATTCAGATCCATCAGCGCCGCGAATGGCCGGAGAATTTCGTCAGCCAGCCGGTGCGCAGCGGCGAAATCGCGCAAATCAGGCTGCGATTTGCGCTGCAGGATATCGAACAACGTGGCTTCGTCGTCCGCGTCCAGACCGAGCTTGGCGATGACTGCGCGATAAATACCGACATGACCGAGATCAATGTGAATATCGCGCAATCCGGCCAGCTGCAGTGTATCGAGCATCAGGCGCAGGATTTCGAGATCGGCATCCAGCCGCGCCTCGCCGAAGATTTCGCAGCCGACCTGGCGCGGCGCGCGTGAACCGCCGAGGCTGTCCGGTTGCGTGCGCAGCACGGTGCCGAGATAGCACAGCCGCACCACCGGCATCGCCGAAAATTGGCGCGCCGCAATGCGTGCGGCCTGCGGCGTCATGTCGGCACGAAGGCCCAGCAAACGTCCGCCGGCGGGATCGGTGAACTTGAAGGTCTGGCGCTCGAGGTCGGAACCGGCACCGGTCAGCAGCGCGTCGAGATGTTCGATCAGTGGCGGCAACACCAATTCATAAGCGGATGCACGATAGTGATCGAGCAGCGCGCGCCGCAAGGCCTCCAGGCGCCACGACATCGGCGGCAAAGATTCCTCGACGCCATCCGGCAACATCCATAAGCCGCTCATAGAAACCACTTGATGGCGCGCAGACACAGCAGGCCCACCGCCATGCCCGCGAGGCCGGCCATACGCAAGCTGCGATCATCCAGCTGCGCGAGCCGCATCATGCTTCCGCGGAATCGCCCCGGCGACACGAAAGGCATCATGCCCTCGATGACGACAATCAGCGCAAGCGCGCGCAGGATTTCCGCGGTCATGGACGCCATCACTTCTTCTTGGCACCGGCGTCCGGTGCACTGAAATAGCGGAAAAAGTCCGAATTCGGCTGCAGCACGAGCACATCCTGTTTGCTGCGGAAGGCATCGCGATAGGCGTTGAGCGAACGATAGAAACGATAGAACTCGGGATCCTGACCATAAGTGGCCGCGTAAATCTGCGCGGCCTTGGCATCGCCCTCGCCACGAATTTTCTCGGCGTCGCGATAGGCATTGGCGACCGTCACCTGCGCCTGACTGTCCGCTTCGACCTTCAGCTTGTCGGCCTGCTCCGCCCCCTTGGCCCGCAGTTCCGACGCCGTGCTCGCTTCATCGGCGCGCATGCGGTCGTACACCGCGTCATTAATCTTGTCGAGCAGATTGACATCCCTGATGTGCACGTCCAGCACCTCGATGCCCAATCCTTTCGCGGACTCCTGCACCGCATTCCGCAAATCGGTCGAGATCCCGCCATGATCATCGGCGATGATCTGACGCAAGGTTTTCGATCCGAGCTCGTCGCGTAGAGCGCTCGAAAGGAATGAGGAAAGACGATCGCCAGCGTTCATCTGCTGGCCGTTGGCGGCCGACCAGAAGGTCGCGGCATTGTCGATCTTCCACTTCGCGTAATAACTGACGACAACCTCTTCCTTGTCCGCCGTCGAGATATTTTCGGTCTGATTGTCCAGCGTGCCTGCGCGTGCATCGAACTTGCGCACGGCCTGCACGAACGGCAGCTTGAAGTGCACTCCGGGCCGCAGCGTAGCGTCGCTGACTTTTCCGAACTCAAACAGCAGAGCACATGTGCGCTGGTCAACCGTATAGATGCTGTCGTGGGCCGCGAACGCAAGTAGGGCCGCCAGCAACAGATAACCAATGGTCTGCTGCTTCATCAGTGGCTCCCCCGGTCACGCGAGCGCAGCGAGTCATCGTTTGCCGCGCCGCCGCCGGGCGCGGACTGCGGCCGTTGTCCGCCGGATGAGGGTGCCGAACCCGGTCGCGCCGATTCCGCCGGCGCCCCAGCCTCCACCGTTCCCTTGAGCAGCTGCTCCAACGGGATGTTAATCACCGGATTGCCGCGATCCACATCCACCAGGATCTTGCTTGACTGGTTGAGCACATCGCTTATCGCGTCCAGATAAAGCCGGTCGCGCGTCACCTGCGGCGCGCGACGGTATTCGGCAAGCAGTTCCGAAAAGCGCGCGGTATCGCCTTCCGCACGCGCGATGACCTGGTCGCGGTACGCGGAAGCTTCTGCGAGGCGTCGCGAGGCGTCGCCGCGCGCGCGCGGCAGACGATCGTTGGCGTAGGCTTCTGCGTCGCTGCGGGCGCGACGCGCTTCTTCGCGCGCACGGCCCACGTCATCGAACGCGGCCTTCACTGGTTCCGGCGGCTGCGCCTGTTGCAGGCTGACGTCAGTCAGCACAAGCCCAGCCTTATAGCCATCGAGACGGTCCTGCAGCACATGGCGGGTCTGCTCAGCGATGCTCTGCCCGTCCTTGTCGAGCACATCGTTCATCGCGCTGCCGCCGACGACTTCGCGCAGCGCGCTGGCGGTCGCCTGCTGAAGCGTGTTGTCCGGATCCTGCACATTGAACAGATAGTCCACCGCGGACGACACCCGGTACTGAACCGTAAGCGCGACATCAATGATGTTCTCGTCCTGCGTCAGTAGCGTCGAATGGGTGCTGACCGAACGCACGCCGCTGACATTGACTTTGATGACACTCTCGACCGGCCACGGAAAGTGCCAGCGGAAGCCGGGCTCATCCGTACCGGCATAAGCACCGAAGCGCAACACAACGCCGCGCTCCTGCTCATCGACGGTATAGCAGCCGCTGATCAGCCAGACCAGCGCCAGCACCGGCAGCAGTAATCCAGCCAAGCCAGAAGCGCCGCGCTTGCCGCCGTTGGCAAGCCAGGAGCGGACCCGTTTAATCAGCGCCTCGACGTCCGGCGCACCGCCGCCGCGTTTGCCGCCGCCAGGCGGCGTATTCCACGGATCGCGCCCAGGACCGGGCTCGTTCCAAGCCATTTAGTAAACTCCAGACAAAAAATCGGTCGCCGTCCGAAACGGGCTTCCAAACATAAGCCAATATTTGAGCCGGTCGATTTTATACTTCCCCGACCGACGATGCGCGCGGCGGCACGTCCACACCCGCCGCCCGGCACAGTTCGAGCAGTCGCGCATGCGGGAGTCGCACCTGCAAATGTGAAGCGCCGTCGGCTGCGATTTCTTCGTGGCGCACGGCGTTCAGCGCGAATAACTGTGCGCGCAATCGCCCGGCACTCGGCGGCAGCACGATCTCGTCATCGATCGCTTCCGCAAACAGCCGCCGCGCGATCGCAGCCGGAAGCAAATCGAGGCCAGCGCCATTCTGCGCGGAAACGAAAGCAGATTGCGGCAGGCCGTCGGCGCCCACCTCGATGCGTGCGACTTCCCCTTCACGCAGATCAATCTTGTTTAACACCAGCAGGCGTGGCACCTCGCCGGCTCCAATTTCGTTCAATACCGCATCGACCTGCTCGATGCGCACGGCGTGTTCCGGATCGGCGGCATCAGCGACATGCAGCAGCAAGTCGGCTTCGCGCGCCTCTTCGAGCGTGGCGCGAAATGCCGCGACCAGATCATGCGGCAGATCGCGGATGAAGCCGACGGTGTCCGCGAGCGCAAGCGCTTCGCCGTTCGGCAGCGGCAGACGCCGAACCGTCGTATCCAGCGTCGCGAATAGCTGGCTCGATGCGAATGTGCCGGCACCGGTGAGCGCGTTGAACAGCGTCGACTTGCCGGCATTGGTATAGCCGACAATCGATACCGTGAGGGTACGGCTGCGTTCACGCGCGCGCCGACCGAGCGCACGCCGGCCACGAACTGTTTCCAGACGGCGCTTGAGCGTGGCGATACGATCGCGGATCAGGCGACGATCGATTTCAAGCTGCGTCTCACCAGGGCCGCGCAGACCGATGCCGCCCTTCTGCCGTTCGAGGTGAGTCCATCCACGCACCAGACGCGTCGCCATGTGCTGAAGCTGTGCCAGTTCGACCTGCAATTTGCCTTCGTGCGAGCGTGCGCGCCGCGCGAAGATATCGAGTATCAGGCCGGTCCGGCCGACCACGCGGCAGGACAGACGTCTTTCGAGATTGCGCTCCTGGCTTGGCGAAAGCTCGTGATTGAAGATCGCGAGATCCGCCTGATGGTCGGCCACCGCCGCAGTAACTTCGTCGGCCTTGCCGCTGCCCACGAAGATACCGGGATCGGGCTTTTGCCGACGACCGCCAATAATCGAAACGATGTCGGCACCTGCCGAGCGCGCGAGATCCTCGAATTCGCGCCGATCGGCATCGAAATCGGTGCCCGGGAACTCCAGATGAACCAGAACGGCGCGCTCGCCGCCGCGCGCGCGCTCAAACATCCGGATGCAGGACTGCGATGCGGCTCACGTATTGCCGGGTGTCGGCTCGTCAACTTCGCCGCTCTCCTGGATACGCACCGGACGCGCCGGCACGATCGTCGAGATCGCGTGCTTGTAAACCATCTGACTGACCGTGTTCTTGAGCAGTACGACAAACTGGTCGAAGGATTCAACGTGTCCCTGAAGCTTGATGCCGTTGACGAGATAGATCGAAACCGGGATGCGTTCCTTACGCAGTGCGTTCAAAAACGGTTCCTGCAGGGTTTGGCCTTTTGACATTTTTTTTGACCTTGAAATTGTCCTGAAATCTTTATTGGGAGACGCTAAAATTTTTTGAAAGACGCTTTTTGACATCGGCGGCGTCAGCTAATTCCGTAGGATATCACGCTGCGTTCCGGTTGCCGCCGCGGTGCAATCGAAATCCAGCAAGATGCGCTCAATAAGCCCCGTTAGGGCGGTTCCTGGCAGCCATTGCCAGCGTGATTCCGCGCGCAGCCACGTCATTTGTCTCTTGGCGTACTGGCGTGTCGCCGCAATTCCCCGTTGGATCGCTTCATTTAGTATGTATTCGCCGTCTAAATGTCGCCAAAGTTGGCGATAACCCACCGCGCGCATTGATGGGAGACCAATATGAAGATCGCCCCTTGCGCGCAAACTGTGAACCTCTTCGATGAAGCCCGCATCGATCATCTGCATGAAGCGCGTCTCGATACGCGCATGCAAGTCGGAACGATCAGCCGGCGCAATGGCGTAGTGCAAAACCGGACCGCGCACACCTGCCGGTCGGGGCGCACCGAACAGGGCGCTCGCCGACTGGCCGGTCAGCTCGAAAATCTCCAATGCGCGCTGGATGCGTTGTGCGTCGTTTGGGTGCAGGCGGGCGGCGGTAACAGCATCGATCTCCGCGAGCCGCGTGTGCATGGCGGGCCAGCCGAGGCGGACGGCGGCAGCCTCAATGCGCGACCGCACCGTGGGATCAGCTGGCGGCAACTCGCTGAGCCCTTCAAACAACGCGCGAAAATAGAGCATGGTGCCTCCCACCAGCACCGGAATCCGTCCGCGGGCGCGAATGTCAGCGATGGCCGCTCCGGCATCCGTCGCAAACCGCGCCGCCGAATACGCCTGCAACGGATCGACGATGTCGATCAAATGATGCGAAACCCGTGCCTGCATTTCGCGATCGGGCTTGGCCGTACCGATGTCCATACCGAGATACACCTGTGCGGAATCGACACTGACGATCTCCGCGCCGCCCCGATCGGCAAGGCGTTCGCATAGCGCCAGCGCCAGTCGTGACTTGCCGGAGGCAGTCGGGCCAGCGATGGCGATCAGCGGGATATGAGAGAGGGATTCGGTGCCGGGCACGTTGTCAGTAGTGGATATTGGTTGCGCCACTCATCGCCCGCGCAGGAACAGCCGATCGAGGTCGGATTTTGCAACCTGAACCCAGGTTGGCCGGCCATGGTTGCACTGGCCGGACAATTCCGTTGCTTCCATATCGCGCAGCAGCGCGTCCATTTCCGGTAATGTCAGGCGCCGATTGGCCTTGATGGCGGCACGGCAGGCCATGTTCGCCAGCACGCGATGCTGCGCATCGAGCGCTTCGCGGAAATGCTCGCGACTGTCGGCATCATCATCGTCGCGGCCGAGCGAGCGAATCAGCGCCGCGACATCCGTGCGGGCGAGAAGCGACGGCAAGGCACGAACGGCAACCGATTCGATACCGGCACGATCGAGGACAATGCCGATGCGCTCAAATGCCTCGCGTTCGGTGTCGAGCCGATCGGCCTCCGCCTCACCGGTCCGGATCACCTGCGGTACGAGTAAGGTCTGTGCGGGAATCCGCCCAGCGGCCAGTTCAGTCTTGAATCGCTCGTAGACGACCCGTTCATGCGCGGCGTGCGCGTCCACCAGCACCAGCCCTTGCCGATTCTCGGCAAGGATGAATACACCGTGCAGCTGTGACAGGGCGCGTCCGAGGGAATGCTCTTCGAGAACTTCGGCCGCAGCGCCGACGGGATCCTGCTCCCGCGACAGCTGCGCATAGAGCGGCCACGCCGTCGCGCCGATCCCGGGCGCTGGCTCGCGAATCGTCGCCGACGCCGGCAAGCGTGAGGGAAAGTTTGCATAGCGCATCGGCGTCTGCACCGACATCACGGGATCCGCCGGGGTCTCGGCCAGCACCACGCGATGATGCAGCTCCGGATCGGGCCGCACGCGCCGCAGTACCTGATGCACACAGCCAAACAGGAAGTCGTGGATCTGCGCGGACTGGCGGAAACGCACTTCGGTTTTCGCTGGATGGACATTGACATCGACAGCAGCGGGATCGATCTCCAGAAACAATACGAACGCCGGATAGCGGGTGCTGTGCAGCACATCGTCATAAGCGCGGCGCAGCGCATGACCGAGCAATTTGTCGCGCACGCTGCGGCCATTCACGTAGAAGAACTGCAAATCCGGCTGCGTACGCGCAAAGCTCGGCAGAGCCACCCAGCCGGACAGGCGCAGACCAGTGCGCGATTCGTCGAACTGAATTGCATTGGCGGCAAATTCCTCGCCGCAGACCGCGGCCAGCCGCGCCGCCAGGGAGAGCGCATCCGTCGCAGGAGCAAGATCGAGCACACGGCGACCGTTGTGCCGCAAAGTCAGGTGCAGATCGGCGCGCGACAACGCGAGCCGCCTCGCAAGCTGATCGATATGCCGGAATTCGGTGGACTCTGCACGCATGAATTTGCGGCGCGCGGGCGTGTTGAAAAACAGGTCGCGAATTTCGATGCTGGTACCGGTCGCGTGCGCGGCCGCCTGCGGCGCGGAATCGTCGATCGCACCCGCTCCGCGCAGACTCCAGCCGTGGTCTTCGTCGACCGTGCGTGACACCAGCAGCAAGCGCGAAACCGAGAGGATGCTCGGCAAGGCTTCGCCGCGGAATCCGAAACTGGCGACACGTTCCAGATCGTCGAGGCTGGCGATTTTGCTGGTCGCATGGCGCGTCAACGCCAGCGCCAATTCGTTGCGCGCGATACCGGCACCATCGTCGCGGATGCGGATCAATCCCAGCCCGCCTTGCTCGACATCAATCTCGACTCGCCGTGCGCCGGCATCGAGACTGTTCTCGACCAGTTCCTTCACCACCGCCGCCGGCCGCTCGACGACCTCGCCGGCCGCGATCTGGTTGATGAGCTGCTCGGGCAACACGTGAATGGTGCTCACCGGCGCACCTCACAGGCCGGCATCAGGCGAGGACTCGAACGAACAACGCCCGCAGTGCGACTGCAGCCGGAGCTGGGAGGCACGAAGAAGATTTTCCGCGGGACGGACGCGCACATTGTGCGCGCAGGATATCAGTCGTGACGTGTATCGGCTGCGTTGAAACTGACCGCGCGGACCGGCTCAACTCCACCGCTACCGGCGAGTCCAACCGGAACCGGTTTCGCACGCGCTGGCGATGCCGATGCGACCTGCTGCTGCGGACGATAGTTGGAGAAATAGCCGCGAATGCCATCCAACAGCGAAGCGGCCAGCCGATCCTGGTATTCGGCACTGCCGAGCAGTGCTTCCTCGCGGGCATTGCTGATATAGGCGGTTTCCACCAGCACCGATGGGATATCCGGCGACTTCAGCACCATGAAACCAGCCTGCTGCACTTGCGGCTTCTGCAGCGCATTGATGCGGCCCAGCGAATCGAGCATGCGGCCGCCGAGATCGAAGCTGGCTTCCATGGTCGCGGTCTGTGAAATGTCGATCAGCACGGCAGCGACGCGATCATCCTTGTCGTGCAAATCGACACCGCCGACCAAGTCGGCCGCGTTTTCGTGGCTGGCTAGCCAGCGCGCCTGCTCGCTGGAAGCGCCATGCTCGGACAGGACATATACCGCCGTACCGCGCATGGCGTGATCGTTATTGGCGTTGCAGTGGATGGAAACCAGCAGGTCTGCCTCCGCCGTGCGTGCCTTGACCGTGCGCGTGCGCAATCCAACGTAGTAATCCCCGTCCCGAGTCAGCACCGCTTTCATGCCCGGCTGCGCGTTCACCAAGCGTGCGAGCTTGCGCGCGATCGCCAGCGTTACATCCTTCTCTTCGAGGCCGTTGGGACCGTGGGCGCCAGGATCGTCACCACCATGGCCGGGATCGATGGCGATAACGATCGGCTTTTCGTGCGACGAAGATACCGGGATCGCCGCCGGTGCAACTGAAGCAGCCGCCACTGCGGATGCGCGCGGGGACGGTGCGGCAGCAGGCGCTGGTGCGGCAGGAACTAATGGGGACGGCGAAGAAGGCACAGACGACGGTGCCGTGACGCCCGCCGGTGCGGAGTTCGCGGGTGCCGACAGCGAATCGCCGGCCGCTCCCGAAGAAGAGTCAGCGCCGCGCGGGTAAAGATCCACGATCAGCCGATATCCATAGCCGCCACCCGCCGCCATCTCAAAGCTTTTGGGCGCAACCGGTGATGCAACTTCGAGCACCAGGCGCACACCCTTGTCGTGCGGACCGGTGCGAACACCACGCACCACGCCCCTGGGTGAAAACCCATGCGCGAATTTGCCGCCACGCTGGGCCTGCGGCAGATCGATTACTACACGATCAGGGTTATCGAGCGTGAAGATGTTGTAACTGCTGCGAGTGCCCAGATCGAGCACAACACGCGTGCTGTCCGGGCCATCCCAGAGGCGCATATCGCGCAGCACAGCGGCGTCCGATGTCGCGGAACTCAGCGCGATCAAGCTCGCCAGCAATATGCGCATGCCCTCCCTCCGGCGGATGCCGACCATCTCCAAGATACGGCCTAAATCCATACCTTGCAAGTTTCCCTATGATAATCAGCTGCTCACGAAAACTATTTAAAGTCCGATCGAAAGGATCCAACCCGCCGATTGAAGGTCAGCCGCCGCCCGAGCTGCCGGCCGCCATAAAATGAGAATCGTCATCCGATTCCTCGGCGATTTCGCCATCGAAATCGTCGTCGTGCATGGCTCCGGCGCTCCTTGCTGTGAGCTTGAATCGTGCGACGACGGTACGCAGTTTGTCCGCGCGCTCAGCAAGCGACGCGCTGGAGGCGGCCACTTCCTCGACGAGCGCAGAGTTCTGTTGATTGATCGATTCCAGATCGCTGATTGCCTGACTGATCTGCTTCAGGCCACTTGATTGCTCATGTGCCGAATTCGCGGCTTCCTTGGCAAGTCTGGCGATGTTTCCGCTCGACGACGTGATGGCTTCCAACTGCCGGGCGGATTCGCTGACCAGACGGTTGCCTTCGCTGACGCGATCGCCAGTCGAGGAAATCAGGCCGCGAATCTGCTTGGCAGACTCGGTTGTGCGGCGCGCCAGACTGCGTACTTCGTTGGCGACCACCGCGAATCCGCGTCCATGATCGCCGGCGCGCGCGGCCTCGACCGCGGCGTTCAGAGACAACAAGTTGGTCTGGAATGCAATGGAATCGATGATGCCGATGATGTCGGCGATGCGCCGGCTGGCGTCGGTGATCGCGCCCATCGATGAGCCGGCCTGCCGCACGACTTCGGCGCCGCTGCACGCTACATCCGCGGCCTGCAGGGTGATTTCGCTGGTCTCGCGGCTGTTGTTGGCCGCCGACTCCGCACTGGCGAGCAGCTTCTCGATGCTGGCGGCGCTTTCCTCAAGACCGGAGGCTTGCCGTTCCGTGCGCGTTGAAAGATCGCTGTTGCCGTGCGCAATGTCATCGACGCCCATCCCCACTTCTTCGGCGGTCAGCGAGACCTCGCGCAACACGTTCGCGAGGCTGTCCAGCGAGGAATTCAGCGCATCGGTCACGGCGCGCAAAGATCCTTCGAACTCGCCGCTCGCGCGGCGGGTGAGATCGCCTTCGGCGAGCGCGTGCGTTGTTGCGCTGATCTCCGCGAACGCGCGATCGAGCGCGTCGAGCGAGTTGTTCACCGCGCGCTTCAAAGTGTCGAGATCACCAGGCACATCGATACTGATGCGACGGCTGAAATCGCCTTCGGCGGCGGCGCCCAGGCTCAATTTCAGTGCACCCAGAGCGCCTTGCAATAGTGTCATTGCGCGATCGACTTTGTGGCGTGATTCGCCTTCGACATCGGCGCTCATACGTGCCGAGAAATCGCCGCGTGACAGCGCGTCCATGACCGCGTCGAGAGCGTCCATGGTCCGCTGCACACTGTCAGCACTGCTATTGACGCCGGTCTTGAGCTTGGCCAGATCGCCAGGCAAGTTCGCCGTCATGCGCACCGAAAAGTCGCCACGGGCGACAGCGCCGAGCACCGTGTTGGTTTCAGCGATCGCGGCATTCAGATCCTCGAGCAGCGAATTGAACGCGGTACACATGTCTGCAATTTCATCGCGGCCGTCCGTAACCACCTTGACCGCGAAGTTACCTCTCGCGACCTCCGCGATCGCCGCCTTCAGCTGTTCGATCGGCATGCGGATCGCACGCCCGACTACCATCGCCGCACCGGCCAGCAGCAGGGACAGCGTAAGAACAATGACAAGTCCAACTTGCGTCGCGGTCGTCGAGCGCTTTGAGGCCACGCCGAGGCTTTCGGTGAACTGGACCTGGCTGTCCTCGTCAAGCTTGCGCAGCGCTGAGCGCGTCTGCTCGTAGACTTTCTGCCGTTCCGCACCGATCTTTTGCAGAGCCATCAGATCCGAACCGCCGGTATTGGAAATAACCGCCTTGACCGCGTCCGAGCTGACGGCAACGTAGTGATCCCACAGGCCCAGCAGTTCCTTGACGCGGCCGGCGTAAGCTGGATCCTTGTCCGAGATCGACTGGAGCGACTTGCGAACCTCACCCGCCTGCTTGTGCGCGTCATCGAGTTCAAACTCGTCCTTGTCGCCGAGCGCCTGCAGAAATGTGGTCTGCACTTCCACCAGTCCGACATTTACGCTGCCGACAAGCGTCAGAACCGGCAGCGTGCGCGCCGAGAAATCGTTCAGCACGTTGGAGGTGTTGCGCGACACTGCGACGGTAAACAAGCAATAAGCAAAAAAAGCAACCAGCGCGACCGCCGGAACAATGATGATTTTGGTGCGGATGGAGACAAAGCCAAGCGAACGCGACAGCTTATCCAGCCATCGTACGGGCGCGTTCAGGGACTGTGCGCTTATATTGGAAACGCTCATTGGCGGTGTGCGCCCTCCAGGCGACTACGTGCAGTTGCGTCCCACGCAATATCCGCACGCATTAAATAGCTTGTGGGGTTTATCGGCCGTGGCCTATACAGCTTTAACGGCGGCGTTAGCGGAGGTTTGCTGGCGCGAAAACAGGCGCCCACATCACCCAATGACAGGCCCTAGCGCAATGACTGGCGAGCCCGGCGCGGACGTTCAGCCACGCTGAATCCATGGCCATGATCCAGCAGATACTCCAGCCAGCGGGTCAACATGTGGTTGCGCGCCCACTGGTCGTGCAGAAAACGGCCGGCTTCGGGGTCGTTGTCGTCGGCCGCCAGCCATGGCGCACGCCGTCCGCAGCGCAGTGCTTCGGCGACACGCGCGTCGCGGTAAACCCTCACCCATAGGTCCGGCGCGAGCCGCTTGCCGCCGTCGCTATCGTCAAACTCGTAGGTCAGGCGCACTTCCGAGGTGTACGGTGCACGTTCGACGACCGTGAGATGCAACGGCAGATCGGATGCGCTGCGCGACACCGCGCGATCGAACGGAAAATCGAGTTCGGGCACCAACCGTTCCAGCAAGCGGTAGTTGCGCTCGTAGAGCTCGATCAAATGCGCAAGCCGCCGCGGCTGGCCGCAGCAGGGACAACGGTCGGCGTAGGCGATACCGATGAACATGCGCGAACTATAAGATAGCAGTCGTGATCCGCGCCATTTGCGCGAATAATGAAGGCCAGAAATGCCGATTCGCGAAATCTCGACCAAGCCGTACAGCGACCAGAAATCGGGCACTGCCGGTCTGCGTAAAAAAGTCGCGGTGTTCCAGCAACCGCACTATCTCGAAAATTTCCTGCAGTCGATCTTCGACGTGGAACCGGGATTGCGCGGCAACACACTTATCATCGGCGGCGACGGTCGTTTCTACAACCGCGAGGCGATTTATATTGCGGTGGCGATGGCGGTCGCCAACGGCGTCGCCCGCGTGGTGGTTGGACAAGGAGGCATGCTTTCCACACCGGCCGCGTCGAATCTGATCCGCGCGCGCAACGCCGCCGGCGGCTTGCTGTTCACCGCCAGCCATAATCCAGCCGGGCCGGACGGCGATTTCGGCATCAAATTCAACATCGCCGGCGGCGGTCAGGCCAACGAGGCGCTGACCGACCGCATCCACGAGCACAGCAGACAGATCAGCCGCTACCGCATCGCCGACAACGGCGGGCTCGACATCGACCGGCGCGGCACGCAAAAGCTCGATGCCACGGAAGTCGAAATCGTCGATTGTGTGGATGACTACGCCGCTTTGATGCAGAAGCTGTTCGATTTCGACTGCATCCGCGATTGGCTGAAGAAAAACCATTCGGTGCGCTTCGACGCGATGCATGCCGTCACCGGCCCCTACGCGCAACGCATCCTGGTTGATCAACTCGGCGCGCCAATAGCATCTGTACAGAATGCCTGCCCGCTGGAGGATTTCGGCGGCGGCCATCCCGACCCGAACCTGATTTACGCGAAACACCTGCTCGATCTGGCCATGAGCGACGGCGCTCCGGATCTGATCGGTGCCAGCGATGGCGATGGTGATCGCAACATGATCCTTGGCCGCGGCATCTTCATTTCTCCCGGCGATTCGCTGGCGATGCTCGCCGCCCACCTGCACCGCCTGCCGGGCTACAAAAGCGGGTTGGTAGGCGTCGCGCGATCGATGCCGACCTGCCGCGCCGTGGACCGTGTCGCCCAGGCACTGGGCATCCCTTGCTTTGAAACGCCGACCGGCTGGAAATTCTTCTGCAATCTGCTCGACGCCAATCGCGTGACGTTGTGCGGCGAGGAAAGCTTCGGCACCAGTTCCAACCACACCCGCGAAAAGGACGGCCTCTGGGCGGTACTGGCTTGGATTAATGTTCTTGCGGCCAGCGGGCTATCGATGCGCGATCTGGCGCAGCAACATTGGCAGAAATTCGGCCGCCACTATTTCGTCCGCCACGACTACGAAGAGCTACCGGCCGCTGCCGCCAATTCGGTCATGCAGGGGCTGTCGGCGCGCATGACCTCCATGGTCGGAAACCGGTTTGGCGACTGGACGGTGACGCTCGCCGATGAGTTTGCCTATACCGATCCGATCGACGGCAGCCGCACGGCCGGCCAAGGTCTGCGCATCGTGTTCGGTGATGCCGCGCGCATCGTCGTGCGGCTGTCCGGCACCGGAACCAGCGGCGCAACACTGCGGCTCTACCTCGAACGCTATGAAAATGCGCCGGCAGAGCTGGCCCGCAATCCTGGGGAAATGCTGGCCCCGCTGGCGGGCATCATTGCCGAGATCGGCCGCATCGCCGAATTGACGGGGCGAAAAGAGCCCGATGTAGTCACTTAATCCTATTGGGCGTTAACGGGCCGGATTTACTGACATAATTTGGCCCATGTCCGAAACCGAGGATTTGAATCCGGGGGCGGTATCGGAAGAAGCATGTCTCCGCCTGCTCACAGATGAGCTTTACGCCAGTCTCAGAAACGTGGCGAGGATGCAGCGTGGCCGTCTGCCCGGCAACCATACATTGCAGACTACCGCGCTCGTCAGTGAGGCCTACCTCAAACTCTCCCGCCAGTCCGCCTGGAAATCGCGGCAGCACTTTCTGAATACTGCGGCGGTGGCGATGCGACAGGTGCTGGTGGACTACGCCCGCACGCAGCTCGCGGTGAAACGAGGCAGCAACGCGGAACATGTGCCACTCGATCAAATCGAGATGCTGTTGGGGGAAAGCCCCGCGCAGGTCATCAACATCGATATCGCATTGACGAAACTCCAGCGTGTCGATGCCCGGCTCGCCAAAATCGTCGAATACCGCTTCTTCGCCGGCTATAGCGACGAAGAAACCGCCCAGCTGATCGGCATCAGCCCGCGCACTGTTCAGCGCAACTGGCTGAAAGCGCGCGCCTGGCTTTATCAGGAGCTGGACTCCACACCGGAGTAGGGGCCCTGTCGTCCAGTCTCAGCCTTTCAGGCTCTTCTCCTGGATCACCATGGCGGCGATTTCTTCGATCGACATGTTGGCCGAATTGAGGAACGGGATATTCAAACGCCGATAAAGTTGTTCGGCCTGACGCAGCTCGTAAGCGCACTGCGCGAGCGATGCGTATTTCGAGCCGGGCCGGCGCTCGCCACGCACCTGCGCCAGCCGCTCGGGATCGGAAGTAAGCCCGAACAGCTTGCCCTCAAGCCCGCGCAGCGCCTTCGGCAGCCGCAATTCCTCGAGATCATCCTCGGTCAGCGGAAAATTGGTCGCGAACACCGCCTGTTGCAGGGCAAGGTACAGCGATGTCGGCGTTTTGCCGCAGCGGGACGGCGCGATCAGGATCACTTCCGCGCGTTCCAGATCGCGCGCGCTTTGGCCATCGTCATGTTCCATCGCGAAGTTCATCGCGTCGATGCGCGCGTTGTAGCGGCTGGTGTCGGCGAGGCCGTGCGCAAGCCCGCGCGCATGCGTGGACTTGCAGGCCAGCTCGGTCTCGATCGGCGCGATAAACACATCGAAGAGGTCGAGAAACAGCGCCTGGGCACCGCGTAACACCTCACGGACTTCATCGGCAACCGTGGTGCTGAACACAATGGGCCGCTGATTCGTCGTCGCCGCGATGTGGTTGATATACTCCAGCGTGATCTGCGCCTTCTCGGCCGTAGTCACAAACGGCAGGGTCAGCGTTCTGAACGGAACACCTTCAAACTGTGTCAATAGTGTGTTGCCGAGGGTTTCGGCGGTGATGCCGGTGCCGTCGGAGACGAAAAACACATGGCGTGGTGCCGTCATAAATTTGCGGTGGCCGTGGAATCAAGCTTCAGATCGGGCTTCTCGGGCTTCATAGTGACGGATAGTGGCGGATTGTGGCCGGCATGTATCGTGCCGGTGAACTTTAATCGATGACAGCGAAAGTTTAATTCCATGAGTAAAAATGTTTTCTGGTTCGCAGAGCTGGGCATTCACGACGTGGAGACCGTGGGCGGCAAAAACGCCTCGCTCGGCGAGATGATCCGCAACCTGACCGGGCTTGGTGTGACGGTCCCGAACGGCTTCGCCACCACCGCCGCAGCCTATCGCGAATTCCTCGCCTACGAGGGCCTCGCCGATCGCATCAACGCCCAGCTCACCAAGCTGGATGTCGACGATGTCGTCGCATTGGCGAAAACCGGCAAGGCGATCCGCGAAGCAGTGGTCAAGGCACCCTTCCCCACCGCCCTTGAAAAAGAGATTCGCGAAGCTTACGCCAAGCTCGTCAAAGAATCGGGCAACGATCCCGATACCGCGGTCGCCGTGCGCTCGTCGGCGACCGCCGAGGATCTGCCGGACGCATCGTTCGCCGGTCAGCAGGAAACCTTTCTCAACGTGCGCGGCATCGAGCAGGTGCTGCACCAGATGAAGGAAGTGTTTGCCAGCCTGTTCAATGACCGCGCCATCGCCTATCGCGTGCACAAGCACTTCGATCACGCCAAAGTTGCGCTGTCGGCGGGCGTGCAGCGCATGGTCCGTTCCGATAAGGCCAGCAGCGGCGTCATGTTCACCATCGACACCGAATCCGGTTTCAGCGATGCGGTGTTCATCACCTCCAGCTACGGACTCGGCGAAGCCGTTGTACAAGGTGCGGTCAATCCGGACGAGTTTTACGTCTATAAGCCGGCGCTGAAAGCCGGCAGACCCGCAATTCTCAAGCGCTCTATCGGCGAAAAGGCGAAGAAACTCATTTACGCCACCGGCGGCGACAAGCTCATCGACTGGGCGCCGGTCGCCGAGGCGGATCGCCGCAAGTTCTCGCTGACCGACGCCGACATCACCGAGCTGGCCAAGCAGGCGCTGACCATCGAAAGCTACTATGGCCGTCCCATGGATATCGAATGGGGCAAAGATGGCAACGACGGCAAGTTGTACATTCTGCAGGCGCGGCCGGAGACGGTGAAGTCGCGCGAGGGCGCACAGATCCTGCGCCGCTACAAACTCAAGAAACGAGGCGACGTGCTCGTCGAAGGCCGTGCGATCGGCCAGAAGATCGGCTCCGGCCGCGTACGCAACCTGCGTTCGATCTCCGAAATGGAACGCGTGCAGCCCGGTGATGTGCTGGTTTCCGACATGACCGATCCGGATTGGGAGCCGGTCATGAAGCGCGCGTCGGCGATCGTCACCAATCGCGGCGGCCGCACCTGCCATGCGGCAATCATCGCACGCGAGCTGGGCATCCCGGCCGTCGTCGGCACTGGCAATGCGACCGAAAAACTGGTGGACGGCGCCGACGTGACGGTGTCCTGCGCAGAAGGCGATGCCGGCTTTGTATACGCTGGCAAGGTCGATTTCGCGGTCGATGAAATCGCGCTCGATAAAATGCCGGAAGTGCCGGTCAACATCATGATGAATGTCGGCACGCCCGAGCAGGCGTTCGACTTCGCGAGCTTGCCGCATCGCGGCGTCGGTCTCGCCCGCCTCGAATTCATCATCAACCGCCAGATCGGGATTCATCCGCTGGCGCTGCTCGAACTTGACAAACAGGCCCCGGATGTACGCCGCACGATCGATTCGATGATTGCCGCCTATCCGAGTCCGACGGATTACTTCTGGATGCGTCTCGCCGAAGGCATCGCGACCATCGCCGCCGCGTTCGCGCCGGAGCCGGTGATTGTGCGCATGTCGGACTTCAAATCGAACGAGTACGCGAATCTCGTCGGCGGCAAGCGCTACGAACCGCACGAAGAAAATCCGATGATCGGCTTCCGCGGCGCCTCGCGTTATATTTCCGAATCGTTCCGCCCCTGCTTCGACCTCGAGTGCAAGGCACTGAAATATGTGCGCGAGGAAATGGGTCTGACCAACGTCAAGATCATGATCCCGTTCGTGCGCACGCTGGGCGAAGGACGGAAGGTCATCGAAATCCTCAAGCAGAACGGCCTCGAACGCGGCAAGAAAGATCTGCAGATCGTGATGATGTGTGAGCTGCCGAGCAATGCCCTGCTCGCCGACGAATTCCTCGAAATCTTCGACGGCTTCTCGATCGGCTCCAACGATATGACGCAACTCACGCTCGGGCTCGATCGCGACTCCGGCCTCGTGGCCGGCGATTTTGATGAACGCGATCCGGCAGTCAAGAAATTGCTGGCGATGGCCATCGCGGCCTGCCGCAAGAAAGGCAAATACATCGGCATCTGCGGACAAGGTCCCAGCGACTACCCCGACCTCGCACGCTGGCTGCTCGACCAGGGTATCGAGAGCATGAGCCTGAATCCAGATACGGTCGTCGAAACCTGGCTTTATCTGGCGAACAACAAGAAGTAAGACTGCTGAACGGCTTACGCAGGACTACGCGCCGCTTCATCGCGGCGCTATGCCTGTTGCTGATCTGCGGCTCTGCCTTGGCCGCGAGGCCGGATGGCTACATCCTCAGCTTGTCCTGGGCACCGCAGTTCTGCGCGGACGATCGGCACGCCGAAAATCCGGAATGCGTACTCGACGCAGGTTTCATACTGCACGGACTGTGGCCGGAGCCGTACGATCGCCACGAACCGGACTGCGCCACGGATCAGCGCGTCGCCGAGGCCACGATCGAGCATATGCTGCCGATCATGCCCAGCCGCGGCCTGATCATTCACGAATGGCATAAGCACGGCGCCTGCACGGGCCTTGCACCCGATGCTTATTTCGCCCTTGCGGAACGGGCGTTTCGCGACATCCGGATTCCAATATCTTTCGTGTCTCCGCGCGGCGTCACACGTACCGATAGCGCGGCAATCAAGCGCGATTTCGCGAACGTGAATCCTCAGCTGCATGCCACCGACATCGAATTGAGCTGTGGCCGCGGGCAGCTGCTCGAAGTCCGCATCTGCCTAACCGCGACGCTCACACCTAACGCGTGCCCCGCCCCGGAACAGAACCGTTGCGACGGTACGCTTATCGTGCAAAC
>Ga0265334_10000101_pt1 | contig 58193 bp, 87 predicted proteins | sample 42023metaG_FD_192442 | JGI IMG/M metagenome (GOLD analysis project Ga0265334, IMG submission 192442) | Rhizosphere microbial communities from Carex aquatilis grown in University of Washington, Seatle, WA, United States - 4-20-23 metaG | ecosystem: Host-associated > Plants > Roots > Rhizosphere...
GGGTCGCCGCGCCGGCCGCGCCGGTGGCCAAGGAAGAGCAGGGCGACGACTGCGGCGGTGCACGCGCCGGTGAGGATCCAGGGAATCAAGGCAGCACCCCCAACTCCTTCGCCAGGTACAGCGCCGCATTCAGCGCCGTCTGAACATCCACGCTCGGGCTACCCTGCTCGTGGCCCGCGATGACCAGCGCCTGCATGCGGACGACCTTGCGGAGCGCGTCCACCTGCTGATGGAGCTTCGCGTGCTCAGCCAGGTCGGTGGCTGACGAGAACCCGGCGCGGCAGGTGGCGCAGTAGCCGGCGCTCATGGCGCACCGACCTTGTCCCCGAGCATCCTCGACATGACCGCATCGGCCATGCGCAGCGGCGCGGGCTTCGGCTGGCACGAGCCGCAGAGAAGCGAGTGCGTGTGGTTGGCGCCAACAGGGATGAAGGCGCAGCCGCAGCGGTTGCAGGTGAGGATCGTCTCGCTCATGCGGCCTCCAGCTGGCCCATGGCCGCGTTCGCGCCCGCGTACCAAGCCATCACCAGCGCGTGCTCGATCGCGAGGATCTGCAGCCCGGTAGCGCTCGGGCCCGCGAGGTCCACCGCCTCGGCGGCCAGCTTCTTTCGGGTGTCGGCGTCCATCAGCTCCCCTCCCGCTTGGTGTTGATCTGCTTCGCCTCGTGCTCCAGCCGCGCCAACTCGCGCGGGTCCAGCTCGCGCAGCCAGCGCGAGCGATCCGCGTGGATCAGGTCGCTGACCTTCTGCGTGTGCGCCTCGATGTGCGGCGCGTGCTCCGCGTCCCAGGCAACCAGCGCCGCACAGCCCGCGTCGCAACGGCCGCAGAACTCCGTCACCGCGTTGCAGCCCGCGCAGTGGCGATCGACGGTCTTCATCCGGCCGCATGCCCGGCAGGCCCAGTCCGGAATCTGAGGAACGCTGCCGTCCATCTGCGTCTCCGTGAACTGCTGGCGGCCACCGTCGTCTGCGTCGACTCCGAGAACCCAGCCGCCCCTTGCACTGAGCCCCAGACAGCCCGTGCTGCTGGGGCTCACCCGTTTCTCACTCGCATCTGCGTTCTCCCGACCTGCTACCCGCCCTCGCCGCCCGTCTCCGCTGCGCTCTCGATTTCGCTCTCGCGCACGTGCCAGCCGGAGCCGAACCGCCGCTGAGTCCCACCGAGCACCAACCCGACCCGCCCATCGCCCTACGCACCAGAACCCCGCCGCCCGACCTCGCCACTCGATGCACCACCGCCGCATCGACAGGACAGAGCGTATTCCGATTCGGAATGGAATGCAAGTAGGTCGAAATAGAATATTCGACCAGACTGACTTCGCGTGTGTATTCGCCGACTTGTTCAGTGGTCCGGGCTGGAGATCCGTGGTTTTCTGGGTCCACCTCGGGAGGTCGAGATGGTCTTCACCGCACTGCTTGCGCTAGCGATTGGGGCCGCTGATGGCCGCGCCGCGGTGGCCGATGCTGGTCCGGCCTCGGCTGCTTCCGCCGCAGCGAGCGCGCCTGCAGCGGTGCCCAAGGGGCCGCCTGCGACACCGTTCGAAGGCTACGGGGGCATGCCTTGGGGCACGCCCATTGAGGAGGCGAAGGCCAAGCTCGTGGGAGCGCACCTCGATGCGTCGTTCGGAGACGCGATGCCCATCCTCGTCACAGCCGAGGAGATCGCGGGCACGAAGGCGCGCGTGAACTACTACTTCGTCGAGGGGAAGCTCGCGCAGGCGGAGGTCGACTTCCAAGGGCTCAGCTCGGCTGATGAGGCTGTCGCCCAGTTCGATCGTGTCGAGGGAGTGCTCTTTGCGAAGTACGGACACGCCTGGCGCGACACGACCCAAGACCGGCGCGACCCGCAGCTCCAGGAGAGCCGCGGCATGGCGATGATGATCCGCAAATGGTACGGCCACCTCGAGTGGACCAAGCCTGGCGGCCAGCTCGAACTCCAAGCGATGTGGTTACCGCAGGGGCCCTGGGTGACGCTCACGGCGAAGGGGAACGACTACATCGCCAAGGTGCAGAAGAACATCCAGGCGACCCTGGACAAGAGCAACGAGAAGGGCCTCTAGGCGGCTTCGCTGCACACCAGCGCGACCTGGTGCCGCTCCCACGCCGTGGGCTGGACCTCGGTGACGTCGTAGCCGAACGGGCCGCGCTCGAAGCGCAGGCCACGCAGCACGTGCCCGCGCGCGACGATCCAGGTCACGTCGTCGAGTTCGACGGCTCTATGAGTTCGGGGCGGGCGTGACTTCGGATGGGGTCGTCTCAGCCGGGCGTTCGGGGGACTGCGGAGAGGCCTTGTCTGGCGGCCGAGCGTCACCCTTTGCCGCCTCTTGCTTCCGCTCGTTCCGGCTTCGCCCATAGATAAACAAGCCCGCCAATGCGACCAGGTCGGCGCCGCCGATGATCGCTCCCGTGGCCGGAAATCCGTGCACGGTCACATACGCGGCCACCGTGAGGCCGAACAGCGAGACGATCAGGGCAGCGGAGGTCCCGAGCTTCTCTTGATTGAGCCGTCCACCGATGACGACCAGATCCCGTCGATGTCGATGCGCCTGCTCCGACTCAGCCATGCGCATGATGCGCTCGGGGAAGTCTGGTCCTGCAGCTCCATATCCGAAGAGCGTGCGAGGGTCGGGTAGGGGGCCCTGGTGCTGATAGACCCGAAGGTGATTGACCTCTTCGGTGCGCACGACTGGAGCCCGGTTCTCGGACGATGTTTCAATCGCCGCTTCGCGGGCATCGAGGTAATGCTTCTGGCGCGCCAGCGCTTGGCTCTGGCGTTGGAGCTCTTTTTCTTTGCGTCGGCGGCGGCTGTTGTTCATTCGCGAGCGGCACTGGCCGCAGCGAGAATATCAACGCCTACGGCGCGCCAGTCCTGGCCGAGCGCTTCCGCATCGTCGGCCTGCGACCCGCACGAGTATTCGAGATGCCGGAGCTGACCGCCCATATCGAATACGGCGGCGACACCGTCCAAGAAGCCGCCAGGGACGGCGCCAACAATGCATCCGCCTGCGAGCGCCTTCTCGAGCGCCCGCTCGTACTCACGCTCTGCCTGCAGCGCGTGAGCCCTTGCGCGCATGATGAGCTTGGTCATGGGAGACTCAATATAGCTTCGAGGGGACGGCCCAACAACCGCAGCCTATTTCTAGGTTGCACGCAGTCAACATCCTTGCCGATTTGTCGATTCCCGGTCTACGCCGCCACGCACAGCGCGAGCGCCCGGCCGCCAGCAGCAGGCCTCTAGCCCACCCGACAGAGCGTCACGGCGCGGCGTCCGCCGGTCCACCAGGCGCGCGCCTCGAAGCCCCCGGCACGCACCGAGCTGTGGCGCTCGCTGAACGCAGCCTCGGCAGCCACGAACGCCTCCAGCGCATCCAGGTCGCTCGGGACGTCCACGCCCTGGCCAGCTTCGCGAAACTTCGCGCGCGAGCCTTCCCACGCTGCTGCAGCCATTCCGGGAGCCACCTCGCAGACGCGCCGCGCGAGAGCCTGCCAGCTGCAGTGCGGCCACCATTCGCGAAGCACGGCGAGGTCCCAATCACACGACGAGCCCGAGGCCTCGAATTCTCGGACGGGCATCATCAACGACGCCGCGATCGCCTGGCAGACGTTCTCGTGCTCGCCGCCAAGGTGCTCGGGCAGCTCGAGCTCCGCAAGCTCATGCGCGATGACCCACTCCATGCGTGGCTGGTGCGAGAAGGGCGAGATATAGATCGCCCGCAGGAATGGATCAGTGCATCCGAGCACACCCAGCCCGAGATTTGAGCGAATCGAGACGAAGACCCCGAGGGCCTTCGCGAGCGCCGAGGGCGGGCTTCCAGGTCGAAGCAGAGACCTACTGAGAATCCTCTTCGCCAGGTGCTCCGCTTGCCTTGTCCTGGATCGCGAGTTCCTCGCGCCAAAACTTGAGGCGTCGCTCCCAGTGGCCATCGTCCTTGATGAGCCAGGATTCCGTTTCGGTGCGATCTCGCTCGAGGTAGCTGCGTTCCCGTCGTGTGATGTGAAGCCGTCGCGCGTGTCGCTCAAGAAACCCCTCCAGGCCGGGAGGAAGCCTAACCTTGGGGGCTGACGTGCTCGTCTGTTCAGTAGGTTGCACGACCGAGCCGCGGAAGGTCATCGGCTCGCGACCATGGAGCGCGTTGACGGTGACGCCAAGAGCATCCGCAATCCTCGAAAGAAGATCGGAGTCGAGCGTCTTTTTCTTGCCCTTCTCGATCTTCGAAACAACAGGCTGAGAAATTCCGACGAGCGCGCCGAGCGCCGTCTGGTCGAGCCCCCGCGATTCGCGCGCCTCCATGATGCGTGCGCCGATCACCGCCGTTGAGCGCTCGCCCGGCTCTAACGGTTCGGCGGGCGGAGGCCTGGGTGGCGCCTTGCGTGTGCCTGGGTTCATTCCGATTTCGTATCGCACGCCCGCCCTCGCCCGAAAGCTGAACAACTTCACCGCGACATCGGCGAATTCCGTTTCGACCTATTCCGACTTGCGCTGGAATATTCCGATATGTTATCTGTGTCCTCGCAATGGACCATCCGCTCACCGAATATCTCAGACGGCCCGACCTCAAGAATCCTGCCAAGAGCATGACGCAGGACGAGTTCGCGAAGCTGGTTGGCTGCAGCCAGCCCGTCATTTCGAAGTTTCTTGCCGGCACCCTGCAAAGCTTTACGCAGGACACTGCCGAGCGCGTAGTTGAGGTCACGAAGGGCAGAGTGACGCTGCTCGACTGCCTCTACTCGACGCCTTTCCATCAGAAGCAGAAGCGCCGCCCCTCCACTTCCTGACCTCCACCGCCGCGCCCGGCTTGTCCGCGCGCGGCTTTCTTCTGCCCGCACAGCGAGCGTTGGCCAGCTTGCTCGCCTCGCAGAACGACACCAGCACCGCCCAGAGGGGAACATGCCGATCGTCGGAAAGAAGCTGGAGCCCGCGGTACTGAGCGACCTCCGCTCGACACTCGCGCAGTTCCGAGCCGAGGGCCTGCCGTCCCCGCACGCCGAAGCGCTGCTCGACCATGCCGACTGGCTTCAGGCGGAACTCGACCGCCACATCCGCGTCGCGCAGGCGAAGCCCGACAGCGCCGGCATCGCCGTGGAGATGGTGTGCGAGCCAAAGAGCGCCGTCGGCTGGACGGTGGTCACCACGGACCCGAAGGGCGATGCGAAGCGCGAAGTCACGATGGCCCTCGAGACCATCAATCTGCTCGCGGTCCAGTACCAGTGGTTCGATTTGCGCGAAAGGATGCGCGTCGTCTTCGCATCAATCGTGAGGTCGCTCGAGACGGTTGGCGAAGCGACGCCGGACCGCATCCTTGCAACGCTAGATCGGCAGAACGGGATCGACGCGGCTGCCAGTGAAGCGAAGAAGCGCGGGCGCGCTTGGCGAGAAGCGGAGGCCCTGCGCGGCGAAAACGAAGCGCTCCGGTGCGTCGTTGCCGAGCAGGAGGCGCTGCTCCAAGGCGCCTGCGGCTACGCGTTCGAGACAGGCCGAGGTGCCGCTTGATCTCCTCCTTCATCAAGCTCCCGCACCGCCCGCGCGTCTCCGTCATCGCTGTTCGCGTGACCGCGGTCGCTGCACAGCGAGCGTTGGCCAGTTTGCTCGCCTCGCCAGACGACATCCGCGCCGACCAGAGGGGAACATGAACCACGGCCCCAAGCACCACCGGACAGCAGAAGAGCGCGCGCGGATCGAGCGTCGTCTCGTGGAGATCTGGAACTCAGATCCTGAGATCACGTGCAGCGCGCTGGCCGAGCGCTTCCGCCTCTCGGGCACATACGTCGGCGACGTGCTGGCCCAGGCGTTGAAGGACGGGCGCACCACCAGGTCGACGAAGCCGGCGGCCTCTGACAAGCGCCGGGTGAAGCGCACTGCGGCGGGCGCGCGATGAAGATCCATCCGCTCGCCGACGCGCTCCCGATGATGGCGGCGCTTGAACTCCAGCAGCTCGCCAACGACATCCGAGAGAACGGCCTCAACCACCCGCTCGTGCGGCGGAACGGCTGGCTCATCGACGGCCGCAACCGCCTTGCGGCTTGCAAGCTCGCCAAGGTCGAACCGCGCTTCAGGGAACTGCCGGAGAGCGCCAGCGCGGCCGCCTTCATCCTGTCGGAGAACGCGCGGCGCCGGCACATGAACGAGAGCCAGCTCGCGCTGATCGGCGCTCAGGCTCTGCCGCACTTCGAGGCTGAGGCGGCCGGGCGGAAGATGAAGGGGCGCAAGCCTGACCTTGGCGCCCCGGGGCGCCATGCCCCAGCAGGGGCCATGGAAGCAGCGGTGCCTGAGAAGGGCAAGGCCGCCGCCCAGGCTGCTGCCGCATCAGGCGCCGCACCCCGATCCGTCGAGCGAGCGAAGCAGGTCTTGAAGTTCGCCGCACCCGAGGTTGTCCAGGCCATCCGCGATGGAGCGTTGACGCTCAAGGATGCGGCGCGCGTCACCCAGAAGCCCGCGACCGAGCAGAAGCGGCTCGTGCGCGCTGTGTTGCGCGGCGATGCGAAGAACCTACAGCAGGCGTCGAAGGCCCAGACGGCTGCCCAACTCCGCGCAGCGCCGATCCCGATGCCCGGTGGCCCCTTCGGCGTCATCGTCGCCGATCCACCCTGGCGCTACGACCTCCGCGAGGACGATGAGAGCCACCGCGGCAAGACCGACTACGGGACGATGAGCATCGAGGAGATCCGTGCGCTCCCGGTCGCGACGATCGCGAAGCCGGACTCCGTCTTGTGGCTCTGGTGCACGAACGCCTTCCTGGTGCAGGACGATGCGCCGATCCAGCGCGTGCTGCGCGCCTGGGGCTTCGCTGGCGTCACGCTCCTCACCTGGGACAAGGAACGCTTTGGCGTCGGCAACCGGCTGCGGAACTCCACCGAGCACTGCGTGCTCGCTGTCCGCGGCGCACCGATCACCGAGGGCGGCAGCACGTCGACGCTGCTGCGTGAGATTCGCCGCCAGCACAGCCGCAAGCCCGAGTCGTTCTGGCCGCTGGTGGAGCGGGTCTGCCCTGACAGCGCGCGCGTGGAGCTCTTCAGCCGCGAGCCGCGCAACGGCTGGCAGGTGTGGGGCAACCAAACCGAGAAGTTCGCCGGCGAGGCCTCCCGATGAAGCCCACCCTCCACCAGGTCGGCAATGTCCAATTCGCCGTGACTGAGCGGCCGGGCGGTCTCGACCTCGAGCAGATCACGCCTGGCCCGCTGGCGTCGCACCTCACGCAGGAGCAGGCCAACGAGCTGCTCAAGGTGCTCAAACGCCATGTGAAGCGCCGCATGCCCGGCCCGGCGCCGCGGGTGAAGTGCGAGCACTGCGGCCGCGAGATTGCCGTCGTGGGTGGCCACCTCAGCTGGCACGGCGAGCAGGAATCGGCACCGGGGCGCGAGCCGGTGAAGTGCCCGGGCAGCGACGCGCTCATCGTGAATCCCACGGGAAGGCGGGCGCCATGAGCTGGCTCGCCTGGGCCGCGGTGACCGCCGCCTGTCTCGTGCTGGGCATGCTGTACCGCCGGTCGCAGCGGCGCGGGGCAGGTCCCGAGCCCGAACCCGCGCCCACGCCCACGCTTCCGTCGCCTCCGCTTCGTCTCTCACGGTTCCGTCCTCAGCCGTTCTGTCCGTGCCCGCGCTGCGCCGTGCATCGCGAGTCCGTCTGCGTCTTCGAGCGCGATGCCGCCGACCCGGCGCGCGTGGAGCTGCTCGAGGTCATGTCCTGGAACACCAACCCGGAGGCCTCGGCGTGACCGAGACCCTCGCCATCCCGGGCCGTCCGGAGGCTCTCGTGCTCGAGCACCGCGCCGGCCGCGTGTTCTGGAGCGTCGGCGACTGCCGCGGCGACGAGCTCACCGCGGGCGCCGCGCTCGCCGTGGCGGAGCGATACCTGGGCGTGCGGGTGGTGCGCGAGGTCCGCGCGGCGCCGCGCCTGTCGGTGCGCCAGGTAGGACCCAGCAGCCGCAAGCCCGGCGCTGGTCCGAACATCGGCGTCGCCTATGTCAGCGCGACTGCTGGCGCCCAGTTCGCTCGCAAGTGGGAAGCGCAGGGCCCGCTCTGCCACCACGGCCAAGCGCAGAAACGTTGCGAGGCCTGCGACGGCTGGATGCACGTCTGCCCGGGCTCGGCGCCGCACAGCTGCTTCCAGGAGCCCTGACGTGGATCTGCGCGACTACCAGGTCAGAGCGATCGAGCAGCTGCGCGAGCGCATCCGCGCGGGCGTGCGTCGGCTGCTGCTCTGTAGCCCCACGGGCTGCCATGCGCGCGGCCAGCGCGTGCTCATGTTCGACGGCAGCCTGCGCGCCGTCGAGGACGTGCGCAAGGGCGAGCGGCTCATGGGCCTCGACAGCACGCCGCGCACCGTGCTCCAGCTCTGCCGTGGCCGCGACCAGATGTTCAACATCGCGCCCACCAAGGGCGCGCCGTGGATCGTGAACGGCGACCACGTGCTCACGCTGATTCGCACGAACGATGGTCCGCGCGGTGGCGAAATCGTCGACGTCACCGTGCGCGAGTGGATCGGCTGGAGCCGGACCGCGAAGCACGTGCACAAGCTCTTCCGCGTCGGCGTCGACTTCGAGTCCGGCGCGCTGCTCCCGATCGATCCGTACTTCCTCGGCGTGATGCTCGGAGATGGGATCCTCACGCGCACGGTCGGAGTCTGCAAGCCCGATCCCGAGATCAAGGCAGCCGTCGCGCGCGAGGCCCAGCGCTGGGGTCTGCGCATCTCGCTCGACCAGGCCGGCACCACGTCCGAGGTACAGAAACTGGTGGGCGTGCCTGGCAAGCCCAACCCACTGGTGAACGCGCTGCGCGCGCTGGGGCTGCACGGCGCCGACTCCGGATCAAAGTTCATCCCGAACGACTTCAAAACCGCGAGCCGCGACGAGCGCCTGGAGTTGCTCGCTGGCCTCGTCGACACGGACGGCTCGCTGGCTGGCGGCGGCTACGACTTCGTCTCCAAGTCGCGCCAACTCTCTGAAGACGTCGCGTTCCTGGCGCGCAGTCTGGGCCTCGCGGCCTACGTGGCCGAGTGCCAGAAGAGCGCACAGACGGGCGCCGTCGGCACGTACCACCGCGTCACGATCTCTGGTGACTGCTCGGTGGTGCCCTGTCGCATCCCGCGCCGTCGGGCTCCGCCGCGCCGCCAAGTGAAAGACGTGCTTCGCACCGGCTTCTCTGTCGAGCCGCTCGATGCGGATGACTTCTTCGGCTTCACGCTCGACGGCGACCAGCGCTACCTGCTTGACGACTTCACCGTCACCCACAACAGCGGCAAGACGGTCATGTTTTCGTCGATGGCGGAGTCGGCGGCCGCGCGCGGCAAACGCGTGGTGGTGATCGCGCACCGCAAGGAGCTGATCGACCAGACGCACGCGAAGCTCGAGGCGTTCGGCGTACGCGCCGGCGTCGTCATGGCCAGCGACCCGCGCTTCGACGACTACCTGCCGGTGCAGGTCTGCTCGATTCAAACGCTCGCGCGGCGGATGGATCGGCTCCCTCCAGCAGACCTGGTCATCTACGACGAGTGTCACCACGCCGTGAGCGAGACCTCGAAGAAGGTGCTCGAGGCCTACTCGAGCGCGGTCCTGCTTGGCGCGACGGCCACGCCCTGGCGCACCGACAAGCGCGGCCTGGCAGATCTCTTCGACGACGTCGTGGTGGCTGCGACGCCGGCGGAGCTCATCGCCCGCGGCGCCCTCGTTCCCTACGACCCGTTCGCGTACGACGCGCCGGACCTGCACGACGTCGGGCTCGTCGCTGGCGAGTTCAACCAGAAGGAGCTCGGGCTCGCCTGCAACACCGACGTCCTCGTCGCCGACATCGTCCGCGAGTACTCCGAACATGCGCACGGTCGGCGCGGGCTGATCTTCCCGGTCGACATCGCCCACAGCCGGCACCTGGTCGCCGAGTTCCAGTCCGGCGGCTTCCATGCCGAGCACCTGGATTGCGACACGCCCAAGGACGAGCGCGAGCGCATCATCGACGGGCTGCGCAGCGGCAGCGTGACGCTCGTCTCCAGCGTGGGCGTGCTCACCGAGGGCTTCGACGCACCGGCGGCCGAGGTGTGCATCCTCGCGCGGCCCACGAAGTCGCTCGGCCTGTATATGCAAATGGTCGGCCGGGTGCTGCGCCCGTCGCCGGACACCGGCAAGGCGCGCGCGCTGATCCACGACCACGCCGGCAACCTCCTGCGGCACGGCTTTCCCGACGACGACCGCGAGTACTCGCTGAGCGCGACGCCGGCGCGCGTGCGCGAACTCTCCACGTGCCCGATGTGCTGCAGCGTCTTCGGCCGCGTCCGCGACGACGGCACGTGCCCCCGGTGCGGAGAGGTCATCGCGCCGCCGCGCGCGCAGGGCGCCAATGACGAGCCCGACGCCGACGCCGCCTCCGAACGCAAGACGGTCGATGGCGTTCGTCTCGACCGCGCGGCCATCGAGCGGCTGCGCGAGAGGCTGACAGGAGGCGGCGTTCGCCGCGAACTCACCGACCTGCAGGTGGTGCAGGTGTCGCAGGCGACCCGCGCGGACAAAGCCGCCGAGTACTTGCGGCTGCAGGCTGTAGCGGAGCGAAAAGGCTTCAAGCCCGGCTTCGTGGCCAATGCATACCGCGAGACGTTCGGGGTCTGGCCGCGCTTCAAAGACGAGGACCTCGCCGGCGTCGAGCCCGCCCACAATCCGTTTCTCCCGCTCCCATCCGTCGCGGCAGCGGCGCGACTGGCAGGTCTCCATCCAAATACGGTTCTGAAACGCATGAAGGAAAAGGGATTGAGCCTCGAGGAGGCGCTCTCAACTGAGAAGTTCAAGACTGGCAGCCCGCCAGATCCGAACAGCATTTCAGGTAGAGCTCGACGTGCAGGACTGAGCGTCGACTTGGTCCATCAGCGACTTCATATGGGTTGGACTCTGGAGCAGGCCCTCAGCTGCGGGCCTGGTCAAAAGCGCCATGGCTGAGGCCGTCTACCAGCGGCTGGTGCTCGGGCGACTCGAAGTGCTCCGCCCCCGTGTGCGCTTCTGGCGCGCAAACACCGGCTTCGCCCGCGACGGACGCGGCCGCGGCGTCCGCTTCGGCGAACCCGGCCAGCCGGACATTCTCGGCGTCGCCGCCGGGCGCGGCTTCGGGATCGAAGTGAAGGACGACGGCGAGCGGCAGCGACCCGAGCAGCGCGAGTGGCAGTCCAGTTGGGAGCTCGCCGGCGGCATCTACCTGCTCGCGGTCGGCAAGGACGGCGCTCTCGCCGCCGTGGAGCGCGTGCGGCTGATGCTCCTGGAGGCGCCATGGTAGCCGCGCGCGCGCTGCCACCTGCGACACCGGCGCTCCCCGAGGACGCGGAGCTGCTCGTCCACGCCCTGGACCGTCTCCCGCTTGAGCACGTTGTGCGGTCGGTGGGCGCGTGGCCGCTGCGCACCTGCCCGCGCGCAAGCTGCCGCGCACCCATCTTCGTCGCTGGCGGCGGCTGGGCGTGCACCAGCTGTGGCGCTCTCGGCGGCGCGGGCGCCTTCGTCGCCGCGTTCTTCTGGGACTGGGGCTTCGACCAGGCGCACGCCGCCACGTGCACAGGCTGTGAGGGGTGTAGAGATGTCTGAGAACGAGCCACCCGACGAGCCAGAGTGGATGCGCGACGCTCCGCCGCCCGTTCCGGGACCGGTGCAGCCGCGTCCGCCTTCACGGCCTCTTCAGGCTGTGCCACCAGCTCCGGCAGAGCCACCTCCTCACGATGCGCCGCCGCCCTGGCTCGATGATGAACCTGCAGCTCCTGCTGGCAACGCCGTTCCGATCTCGTCCGCCTGGCCGGAGCGGCCGCTGCGAAGTCGTTCGTACCTGAGTCTCTATCGGCTGCTCTCCGAGCCAGGAAAGCGTGAGCGCGTGCTCGGGAGCCAGTCGGTTCGGTTCAACGAACTTCGGAACGTCATCGAGATTGGTGGAGAAGCCATCACCGACGTCGCCGTCTCAGAGATCCGCGCCAAGCTCGAGCTGATGTGGGTCGCCAACAAGAACGGCGACGGCATGAAGTTCGCCGTCGAGGACATCGATCGAGCGCTCGCGCACATCGCGAGCAGCAATCGGTACCACCCGGTTCAAAACTACCTACGCGGCCTGAAGTGGAACGGCGAGGACTGGATCGACTGGCTCTGCACGGACGTGCTTGGGATCCGCGAGCCCTCGCCGATCGAACTCGCGATGATGCGTCGTTGGCTCATCTCGTCCGTCGCTCGCGCGATGAAACCCGGTTGCAAGGTCGACACGGTGCTCATTCTCGCCGGCGGCCAGGGTGCGAAGAAGTCCACGTTCTTCGAGCTGCTCGCTGGCGAGGGTTGGTTCTGCGACTCGAGCTTCGACCCGTCCACGAAAGACGGTCAGGACGCGATGGCCGGCCATTGGATCTATGAGTGGCCCGAGCTCGAGTCGATGCAGCGTGCGCGCAGCCAGAACTCGGTGAAGGCCTTTCTTTCGAGCCGCAGCGATACCTTCCGGCCGCCATATGGAAAGCACCGGATCACGCGCCCACGCACGTGCGTCATCGTGGGTACGAGCAACGACGACGACTTTCTCACCGACCGCACGGGTAACCGTCGCTACTGGCCCATCCACATCGGCAACAACATCGACTTGGCTGCTCTGAAGTCAGAGCGGGATCAGGTCTGGGCCCAGGCGTTTCATCTCTACCAGCAGCGAGAGCAGTGGTGGCTCACGCCCAGTGAGGAACACGATCTCACCGGCCAGCAGAGCGAGTTCGAGGCGTCCACGTCGTGGGACACGCTTGTCGCGCAGTTCCTCTCTGCTCGGCTCTTCATGCAGTCGATCGCCCTGCACGAGGTGATGTCCGAGGCCTTGAGAATCGAGCTGAGGGACCAGAAGGGGAACAACGAGGTCCTCGCTGCGGCGGCGATGAAGAAGGCGGGCTGGCAGAAGTATCGAGCTCCAGGCCCGGGACGCCCGTCGCTGTGGCGACCCAAGAAAGACGGTCTCTCGTGAGTCCAGATCGCTCGCCTGTGACACCCCTTCGATCCGAGATCGCAGGCCATCGAAACATGGACGATCTGCGATCGCTGGCCTCGCCGGAGCCTGCGTACGAACCACGAATCAACAACTTACACACTTCTCATGATCGCTTGATCGCTCGGTTGATCGCTCGGTCGTTGAGCCTGCGATCATGCTTTTCGATAATCGAGCTCAACACTTACGACCTCATGATCGCTCGATCACAGGCTTCACTACCTATGGCAGCCACAACTCGAAGGGGACGCGTTTGCGCCCTTCAGACCCCCTCGAACCGAGCGATCAAGCGATCATCGATACTCAACAGTGTGAACTGACTAAACAAAACTATGATCGCTCGCTCAATGAGCCTGCGATCAGCCAGCGATCAGGGAGGATCAACATGCCGCGCAAGAACCTGTCCCGAGAGCCCGAGAAGCCTCTCCGCGAGTTCCAGTTCAGCTACATCCTCGACGGCCAGCACTGGCAGATGCGCCATGGCCGCGCTGATGCCGCGTACAAGGCGGCCTTCAAGGCCGAGTCAGCGCTCTTCTCCGACCACCGCGAGCTCGTGAACCGCGGCGAAGGCCCGTCCGACGAGGAACGCGAGCGTGTCCGGATCATGGCGAAGGCGCTCGCGTACGTGCGCTGGTGGCCGCTCGATGTCGCGCTGCAGCTCGCCGTCGCTGAAGAGACGGGCATGCATGGAGGCACCCGAGTCACGCCTGAGCACGCGCGCGCCCGGCTGCTCTGGCTCAACAAACCCAAGAAGGTGTGACCCGTTGTGGTTGTTCCCGCCCACCCAGCAGCCGAACACGAAGTGACTGCGAGGCCTTCCATGGATTCGACAACGACCCACCCACACCCAGGGCGCGAAACCGGGCAGGAACCGCACATTCAGGCGGCGGACCGCGACGCGGGTGTCAGCTACGCCAAGGGAGCCAGCACGTGAGCCCCATCCCCCTGTCGTCCCTGCGGCCCGACCCGCGCACCGAGTCCGAGCTCCGGTGGTTCTTCACTGCCGCCGCCGGCGAGATGGGCCTGCGCTCGAACTGGGAGGCGTACGCGCGCGAGGGCATGTACCTCACGCGTCGGAGGTCCACGTACTCGGTGGACATCGCGTCTATCATGCCGGACCTCCGCGGCGCGCACCGGGCCAGCCCGATCATGCGAGCGCTGAACGAGCTCGAGCCCGAGCAGCGCGGCATTCTGTCGGCGGCGTACGGCGACCTGCGCGAGACGATGAAGGCCTGGCCGGCGCTCACCGAGAACCAGGCGGCAGAACTCACGCTGGCGTTCCGGGACCTCACCGGCGTGGTGCCCTGGGCAGCGCAGGAGGCGCACCAGCGCTCGCGCACGACTCGGCCGGTGGTGGACTGGCTCATCCGGCTACATCGGCGCGCGAAGAGTGACCGGGCTGCCGCGGCAGCGAAGGCAGAGGTGGTGCGCGAGGCCGAGGCTCAGGTGATGGCGGCCACGCGGGCGTTCTCCGCGGCGAAGAAGCTGCGCCGGCGGGCGGGGTAGGCCATGGGACGCCCGTGCACGGTCTGCAACCACGAGAAGCGCGTCGAGATCGACGCCGCTCTTGCGGGCGGAGAGTCGTACCGGAACGTAGCGAATCGTTTCGGAACAACTCCGAGCTCGGTGAACCGGCACCAGGCGCACATCCCGCAGGCCCTCGTGAAGGCTCAGCAATCCGCCCAGGTCGCCCGCGCGGATGGCCTGCTCGGTGAGGTGCAGCGGCTACGTGACGAGGCCCAGCGGCTCGGCAAGCTCGCGGAGGAGGCCAAGAACTTCACCGCCGCTCTGCAGGCCATTCGCGAGCAGACGCGGATCATCGAGCTGCTCGCCGAGCTCGCGAAGGAGGCCGCCAAGAACGCGCCGCCGTCGTCGGACGAGACAGACATGTCGGGGCTCACCGAGGCGCAACTCGAGGCCCTGGCTGCTCTGGAGGTGAAGAGTGCCAGCTAGCACCGCCATGCAGCGGCACGGCCGCAGCGGTGTGGGGCAGCTCGCGCGCGCGGAGCTCCTGCGGCGCTCGTTCTCGCGCTTCGTTCGCGCGGCGTGGCATGTCAACGAGCCGGCGACGCCGCTCGAGTGGAACTGGCACCTCGACGCGCTCTGCGACCACCTGCAGGCGATGGTCGAGGACTGGATCCGCATCCAGCTTGAGCGGCGCGAGCGCATCGAGCCCGACTCGCTCGAGGGCAGGGAAGCGCGGCGGCTCGGACTGCACCTGGTTGACGGACGCGTGGCGGACGAGGTCGTCCAGCGCATTCAGAACCTGCTGATCAACGTGCCGCCCGGCACCGGCAAGTCGCGTGTGGTCAGCGTGATGCTGCTGCCGTGGGTGTGGACGCGGTGGCCGAGTTGGCGCGCGAAGTTCCTGTCGGTGAACCCGGGTGTGGCCATGCGCGACGCAGTGTTCTGTCGCGAGCTCCTGCGCAGCACCTGGTACCGCGACACGTTCCAATCCGACTGGGAGCTCAGCGAGGACCAGGACGCGAAGGGGCTGTTCAAGAACACGAAGGGAGGCTGGCGCCGAGCGATCGGCTACTTCGCTGGCGCCGTCGGTGATCGCGATGACGCGGAGGTTGTGGACGACGCGAACGACCCCGACGACGTGCACAGCGAGAAGTCGCGCGACGCGGTGAACAACCGCTGGGACGACACGCTCAAGAACCGCCTCAACGACCTACGCTCGTCGCTGCGGATGCTCATCCAGCAGCGAGTGCACACCGAGGACCAGTCTGGGCACGTGCTTGCCGACACCAGCATGCCCTGGGTGCACCTGCGCATCACGATGGAGCGGGAGGCCGACGACAAGGGTTGCGAGTGCCCCACGTGCAAGGCAGGCGTCACGCCCATCGGCTGGCGCGACCCGCGCGCGCCCGGCGAGCTCCTTGACCCGAAGCGCTTCCCCGAAGAGGTGCTCGCGACGTTCCGCGCGAAGTCATACGTCTGGACCTCGCAATACCAACAGCGCCCGGTACCCACGGCCGGAAACCTCTTTAACCCTTCGTGGTGGCGCTTCTGGCGGCACTCGTGGGAAGCGGAGATCCCCGCGCTCGCCGTGCGCACCGTGGTGATCCCCGAGCGCTTCGACTGGACCGCGCTCAGCTGGGACTGCAGCTTCAAAGAAACGAAGACCTCGGACTTCGTCGCCGGCGGCGCATGGTCGGGCGTCGGAGCTCTTCGGTACCTGCGCGCACTGGCGTGGGACCGCATGGACATCGTGAAGACGATGGAGCAGCTCGAGCGCCAGATTGCCGACTTCCCCGAGTACCAGGAGTGCCTCGTCGAGGAAGCCGCGAACGGCCACGCCGTGCTGCAACTCATGCGGTCGAAGATCCGCGGGATCATCGGCGTCACGCCGGAAGGCGGGAAGGCCTCACGCGCCGCAGCTGGCGCGCCACAGGTGGAGGCCGGCCAGGTGTTCCTGCCGCTGCACGCACCTTGGCGCGATCGCTACATCGCGCAGCACACCGCGTTCCCGAACGGCGCGAACGACGACGCGGTCGATCAGCAGAGCCAGATTTTGCTGCGCAAGCAGTCGCTCACGGGCGGCTCGGTGTTCAAGGGCAAGGTCGCGATGGGCACGAGGAGGATGTGATGGCGAGACAGGGTGGGGCAGAGCTCAAGGCGGCATACAGCATCCCCGAGCTCGCGGAGATGAGCGGGATGGACCGCCACCGCGTGCGTCGGATGCTGGAGAGCAACGGCGTCGAACTGAAGCGCAGCGGGCGCGCGATCCTGGTCTTCACGTCGGCGTTGCGGCGCGCGCTGCCTGACCTGTGGGATTCGATTTTGGACCGAGAGGCGGCGAACGAATGAACCCCTCGGCAGGACCTGTTTGCCGGGCTCGCGAAGTTCGCGGGGTGAGAAACAAAGTTCGTTCGCCTCGTTCGCCTCGTTCGGAATCCGCCACTGTCTAAATAGGAGCCCACGCGCACCGGATGCGTATGAGGCCTGCGAGGCCACGGGCTCCGAACCTTTCGCGCCACAGCGGCGCCTACCGCCGTGGCCACCAAGCCCAACTTCAAGCCCCAGCGCGACCTTCCGCTCACCCCGATCTCATATTGGGGTGAGGTGGCGTTCGTGAAGCGCGCGCTCGATGACCTCGAGCGTGGCTACTTCCGCCTGGCGGCGCACCTGGTCGACGCGATGTTCCGCGACGACCGCATCTCGGGCGCCATGGCCACGCGTGTGAACGGCGTGCTCGGGCAGCCGCTCGAGATGGATGGCGGCGACGATCCGCCGGCGCCGGTGGTGAAACTCGGCGAGGAGCTCGAAAAGAACTGGCCGTCGATGTTCCCCGAGGCCGATCTCGAGGACGTCGTTCGCTGGGGCATCATGCTGGGCATCGGCACCGGCGAGATGCTCTGGAAGACCAGGCCGGATCGCTGGGTGCCGCGGCTGAAGGTGTGGCACCCGTCCATGGCGTACTGGGACTGGGGCCCGCGGAATTACAAGCTCATCACCGAGGACGGCCAGGTTGACCTGTCCGATCCTACAGACGAAGGCGATGGCAATTGGCTCGTCTTCACGCCGTACGGCTACCAGCGCGGCTGGATGCGCGGTGCGGTGCGGTCGCTGGCGCTGCCATGGCTGATTCGCGGCTGGGCTCGGCGCGACTGGGCGCGGCACAGCGAGGTGCACGGCAGCCCGGTGAAGAAGGGCTGGGTTCCACAGAACGCGACCGTCGAGGATCGCGACAAGTTCATCGAGGCGATCTCGCAGCTCGGCGCCGAGGGCGTCATCGAGTGCGTCACGTTGCCCGACGGCACGAAGTTCGACATCGACCTCGTCGAGGCGAAGGCGCAGACGTGGGAGGGATTCCGGGAGCTGCTGGGACACGCCGAGACGGCGATCTCCATCGTGCTGCTCGGGCAGAACCTCACCACCGAGGTGAAGCAGGGCAGCCGAGCTGCCGCGCAGGTGCATGACGGGGTCCGCAAGGACTTCCAGCAGGCCGATGCGCGCAAGCTCGGGCGCAGCGTGCAGGTGCAGGTGCTGCGGCCCTATGCGGGCTTCAATCTGGGCAATCCCGATCTCGCGCCGTTCCCGGCGTGGCAGACGGAGCCGCCCGAGGATGAGATCCAGCGTGCGGACGCGCTGCAGAAGGTCGGCGGGTTCCTCACCTCGGCGAAGACTGCCGGCGTAGAAGACGTCGACCAGCGTGCGCTGCTGGATAGCTTTGGAATCCCGCTGCTGACGCCCGCGCAAGTTGAGCAGCAGAAGCAGGACGCCGCCGAGCGCGCGGTTGCCGCCCAGGAGGCGTTCAAGCAGCGCTCGGCTGCGGAGCCTGGCCAGGACGACGAGGAGCCCGAGGACGAAGAGTCCGAAGAGCAGCTCGCCGACAAGCCCAAGCGCAAGCTCCCCAAGGGCGCGCGGCAGGGTCAGGCGTACGCCGATCGGCTGGTTGCAGCGGCGGTGGGGCAGGGCGCGGATGCGCTCGGCACCACGCTCACCCGGCTGCGCAGCGTCATCGATCAGGCCACCTCGCCGCAGGACCTGCGTGAGCGACTGGTTGAGGCCTTCGCTCACTTGAGCGCGGGCGAGTTCCAGACGCTCGTCGAGCGCGCGCACATCATGGCCGAGCTCATGGGCCGCACGGCCGTGCTCTCGGATCTCTGATGCCGCGCGACATCATCAAGCTGGGGCCCGCGGACGGAAGCGTCTCCGAGCCGCCGGCGAGCCCGGTCCAATTCGAGGAGGCGATCGAGGCGTTCCGCGACCGCGTCCCGATGACGGACGACGAGTTCGAGGCGCTCGGGCAGATCGCGCGGAAGCGCGCCTTCACGGTCGCGAACCTGACGCAGCTCGAGGTGATCAACGACGTGTGGCGTGCGTTGGACAGCGCCATCGCGAACGGCGACACGTTCGAGGATTTCAAGAAGGCCGTCGGGCTGAAGCTCCAGTCCGACTGGGGCGGCGAGAAGCCAGGCCGGCTCGAGACGATCTTCCGCACGAACGTGCAGACCGCGTACGGCGCGGGGCGCGTGCGGCAGCTGAAGACGCCGGCGGTGCTGAAGCGGCGTCCGTTCTGGAAGTTCTCGGCGGTACTCGACGGGCGAACCTCGCCCATCTGCTCGGGCATCGCTGGCACGGTGCTCGCCGCGGATGACTCGTGGTGGAGTTCCCGCCAGCCACCGTTGCACCACCAGTGCCGCTCCACGATCCTCCCGCTCACCGAGGCGCAGGCCGAGGCCGCGGGCATCGCAGAGCAAGCGCCCGACATCGCCGCGGCCAAAGGCTTCGGCAACGTCGAGGCGCCCGAGGACTGGGAGCCGGACCTCACGACGTATCCCGAGCCGCTCCGAGCGGCGTACCTGAAGAAGACCGGAACCTGATCTCCATGGCCAAGTTCATCATCGCCAAGCTCGCAGCCATCCAGCTCGACGCGACGAACAAGAAGCCGCCCGAGGAGTTCCGCCTCTTCGCCTTCGGGAGCCTGGAGACCACCCAGGGCACGTTCCTGTTCGACAAGGCCGCCGCCGAAGCGGTGATGGCCGAGTACAAGGACAACGGCAACGAGCTCAGCTTCGACTACGAGCACGCGGCCGTGCAGGACCCTCCGCCGCCCACGGGCGCGCCAGCGGCCGGCTGGTTCGGCCTTGAGCTCCGCGACGACGGGCTCTACGCGGTCAACATCAAGTGGACCGAGCGCGCGATCGAGTACCTCTCGAACAGCGAGTACCGGTACTTCAGCCCCGCGTTCAAGGCCGAGGGGAAGAGCAAGCGCATCATGAAGCTCTTCAACGTAGCGCTCACCAACATCCCGGCCAGCAAGGACCAGGAGCCGCTGGTGGCCGCATCCGCGCGTCCGCGCGACCTGCGCGTGACCAAGCTCGCTGCGATGTCGTTCGACCAGATCCGCGCCGCGCTGCAGGAGGCCCTGCGCCGGATGCTGGTGGCGGACGGTCTCTACGGCTGGGTCTGCGACGTCTACGACGACTCGGTCGTCTACTGCGTCGGCGACGACCTGTTCCAGGCCCCATACCTCGTGGAGGGCGCCGACGCCGTGATCGGCGAGCCCATCGAGGTCCAGCGCACCTACACCCCCGTCGTCGATGACGACGACGAAGAGGAGATGACGACCATGAAGAACCTGCTCAAGCAGCTGAAGCTCGACGAGAAGGCCACCGAGGCCGACGCGCTGGTCGCGCTGGCGGGCCTGCAGAAGACCGCCGAGGAATCCGCGGGGCTGACCCGCTTCCAGTCCGAGTTGTTCAAGCTGCTCGGCACCACCACCATCGGCGAGTCCGTGGGCACGGTGTCCGCGCTCAAGGCGAAGGCCGACGGCTTCGACGCCGCCCAGGCCGAGCTCACCAAGCTCAAGACGGAGCACGCGACCCGCGAGGTCGAGCAGCTCGTCGCCGACGGCAGCCGCGACGGCAAGATCCCGCCCGCGATGAAGGACTTCTGGCTCGAGCAGGGCAAGAAAGACATCACCGCGTTGCGCACCTACCTCGAGAAGGCGCCGAAGCTGGTGGCCAACGAGGGCAAGACGCCGAGCAAGCTCGAGCCTGGCACCGTCACCGTGGTCTCGCTCTCCGACGACGAGAAGCAGATCGCCAAGACCATGGGGATCTCCGAGAAGGACTTCCTCGCGACCAAGCAGAAGCACGCGGAGCGCGCGACCTCGGTCGCGTAGCCGCCGGCACCCATACCGCGCTGGCTCGCCGGCGCACCAGTTCCACCACCACCCAGCACGAGCGCGGCCATCGCCGGCGCTCTGAGGAACCGCCATGTCCCTGACCGCCGCCCGCAACACCAAGGAGTACTCGCCCGACTCGAAGCCGAAGGGCTTCGTGTACCCGGTGAAGGGCTCCACGCACATCCAGAACGGCTCGCTGGTCGGCCTGCTCGCGGGCCTCCTGGTCCCGGCGAGCGCCAACCCCGGCATCAAGATCATCGGCTGCGCGCAGCAGGAGGCCGACAACTCCGCCGGCGCCGACAGCGCGATCACCTGCCTCGTGTTCAAGGCGCCCTTCTACTGGGACAGCGGCACGTCCGGCGACGCCATCACCTCGGCGAACGTGGGCTCGGACTGCTACGCGATCGACGACCACACCGTCGGGCTCACCGACGGCGGCAACGGCGCGCGACCGCGCGCGGGCAAGATCATCCAGGTCGACAGTGACGGCGTCGTGGTCGACCCCGACGGCACCAAGGACGAGGGCGAGAAGCTCCTCATGTTCCCGATCGACCTCGCGAGCATCACCGCGGGCCAGGTGATCGGCGCGCTCACCCTGCCGTATGGCGGCAAGATCAAGAGTGTCAACTTCCTCGTGAACAAGCCGGCCACCACGGCGGCGAAGCTCGCCACGCTCACGCCGCGCATCACCCCCGCTGGCGGCTCGGCGGCTGCGCTCACCGGCGGCGTGCTCGCGCTGACCTCGGCCAACTGCACGCCCATGGGCGCCCAGGTCGCAGGCAGCGCGGTGACCGCGGGCAACAGCTTCAACGCCGGCGACGCCATCGACGTCCAGGGCAGCAGCGTGACGGCCTTCGGCGAGGGCAGCGGCACCCTCATCCTCACCATCGCCGCGGCCTAGATCCATCGGCGCCGAGCACCGGCGCCGCTCACCACACGCCTCACCAACTTGGCGGATAGGCACCGCCCGGGAGAACCCTCATGCTGATCACCAGTGGAAACATCGACAAGGCCTTCATTGGCTTCGACACGGCCTTCCAGCAGGCCCTGATGAACCAGCCCACCGTCTGGCAGAAGATCGCCAGCGAACGGCCCTCCACCGACGAGTCGGAGGTCTACATGTGGGCCGACATGATCGGCGAGCTCCGCGAGTTCCTCGGCGAGCGCCAGATTGTGAGCCTCTCGGGCCGGTCGCAGCAGCTGTTCAACAAGAAGTACGAGAAGACCATCACCATCCCTCGAACCAAGTTCGAGGATGACAAGTACGGCGTCTTCACCGACCAGGTGCGCCAGATCGCGATGCGCGCAGCGCAGCACCCGGACAAGCTCGTCGCCGATGCCATCGCCGCGGGTGACACCGCGGTCGTCTACGACGGGCAGTACTTCTTCGACACCGACCACCCGCAGAACCCCGACGACCCGAACTCGCCGGTGATGTCGAACAAGAAGACGGGCATGCCCCTGAGCGCGGACAACGTGGCCGCAGGTATGGCCCTCATGAACGGCTACAAGGACGCTGGCGGCGTTCCGCTGCTGGCGGAGCCGAACGTCCTCATGGTGCCGCCCGCGCTGCGCTACCTCGCGCGGCAGATCTGCTTCGGCACCACCATCGCCGTCCCGGTGGGCACCGCGGGCAGTTCGCCCGGCGGCGCGGCCGCTCCCGAGAACGTGCTGAAGGGCATGCTGGACGTGGTGGTGAACCCCCGCCTCACGAGTACCACCAAGTGGTACCTGCTCGACACCACCAAACCGGTGAAGCCGTTCATCTACCAGAACCGCATGGCCCCCGAGTTCGCGTACCTCAACAAGCCCGAGGATGCCGAGGTCTTCAAGCGGGACCAGTTCGTCTACGGCGTGCGCACCCGCGGCGCCGGCGGCTACGGCCCCTGGTTCCTGGCGGCCGAGTTCGACCAGTAGCCCTCGCAGTGGTGACGGCGCCTCCGGGCGCCTCGCCGCTCGACATCCATCGACACGGAGCAACCCATGGCCAACGAGAAGTTCAAGGTGCAGGTCGCCGCGAAGCTCAGCGACGACCACAACCACTACCGCCGCGCCGGCCTCGTCCTGAGCGGCGAGCAGCGCGAGCACACCATCGACGCCGTCCAGCTGCGCATCCTGCGCGCCGACAAGCGCGTGGTGGTGGTGGGCGGGCCCGAGCTGCCGAAGCTCGAGACGGCCGAGAAGCCCGCCGATCCCAAGGAGGCACGCCTCCAGCAGATGGGCCTCGCGCACGACCAGGCGCAGCAGCGCGCCGCCGCCGCGGAGGCAGAGAACGCACAGCTCAAGGCCGAGCTCGGCGCGCTCAAGGCCCGGGCGGAGTCGAAGAAGAAGAAGGAGTAGTCCGTGTCCAGGTACGCGACGCCGACTGATTTGGCCAACCTGGCCATCAACAGCGGCGCGCTGACCGGGATCTCGTCCGACGACCAGCAGTCGGCGCTCGATGCCGCCAGCGGGCTCGCCGACGGCTACCTCCGCGCGCGCTTCATCCTGCCGCTCGTCGCGCCGTTCTCGCAGGACCTGGTGCGCGCGGTCTGCGGCATAGCTGCCTACGACCTGCTCACGCGGCGCGGCTACAACCCCATCGCCGAGGGCGCCAACGACAACTGGCGTCTTCGCTATAAGGACGCGATTGGCTGGCTCGAGAAGGTCGCTGCCGGGAACATCGCGCCCGCCCTCACGGACAGCTCAGGCGATTCCAGCGCGCCCAAGGCGCCACGGGTGATCAGTCGATGCCGACGCGGCTGGTGAGCCATGGCCGAGCCGACGTTTCACGCGTTTTGGCCGAGCCGTGAATTCGCAGACCTCGTCCAGCGCATGGAGCGTGTGGCGAAGGCCGACTTCAAACGCGGCATCAATGAGCAGTTCAGTGCCACCGCGATCTTCCTCGTAGGCACTGAGTTCGAGCGGGCGATGGACCCGTACGGCCGCGGATGGAAGCCCACCACCAGCCGCGACGGAAGAACACTCCGTGACACCGGGCGCCTGCAGAACAGCTTCACGCCGTACGGGCGCGCAACGCCAAGCACCTTTGGCATCGGCTCGGGCACCAAGTACGTGGCCGTGCATCAATACGGCGCGACCATCAAGGCCAAGAACGCCCCGTTCCTGCGCTTCAAAGTGCCGTACGCCACGCGGGTCTTCAACCGGCGTTCCGGCGCGCGCCTGAAGCGGCACCAGGTGCTCTCGAACTGGGTCCAGGTGCAGCAGGTCACGATTCCGCAGCGCCAGATGGTGCCCGAGGACGACATCGGGGCGGTCTGGATGCAGGCATTCACCGCCGACGTCGACGCCGCGATGACCACGGCGATGGACAACACCGTCTCCTAGATGGCACTCACCGAAATCACCACTGCGATCCAGGCGCTGCTCGGCAGCACGCCAGTGCTCCTGGGCGCGCAGAACAAGTTGGAGAACTCCGAGCTACCCCGCGTGGTCTTCACGCCCACGGGGGACAAGTTCGGTCCGCCGGAGTCGCTCGACCAGGACGCTCGCCAGCTCTGGACCCGAAACTCCGGCTGCAGCGTGAGCATCTGGGCCGCGGACATCCCCGGCGTCGAGACGCTCATCAACCAGATCATCTCCGCGATTCACACCGCAGCAGGCGCGCCGAACTACATGCTCGACGGCGAGGCTGGCTGGCTGGACCAGCAAGGCTCCCTCAGCAACCAGGGCGTCGGCTATGCCTTCCACGTCGCCTTCAAGGTGCCCGTAACCGACGCGCCGCGGACCACCGCGACCGTCACCACGATTCCGCAGACCAACGTCATGTCCGAGGGCGATCCGCCTGAGGACGAAGACGCTGGCTAGCGCTCGGAGAGCTCCATGTCCTCGATCCTTCCTGACGTCACCGAGTCCATCCAGGATGGCGCCCTCGGCATCATTCCGGAGTCCACGGACAACATCGCCCTGGTCGTTGGCGTGTGCTCCCAGGGCACCACGAACGTCATCCAGAGCTTCGGCGACAAGAAGTCGCTGGTCGCTGCGCTGGGCTCGGGCCCGCTCGTCGACGCAGCTGCGCTCATCCTCGACACCGCCGGCGGTCCGGTCGACTGCGTGCGCATCGCCGCGACCACGGCAGGAGCCGCTGGCGCGGTCACCACCGCGGGCACGGGCACTGCGACGATGACCGTCGCTGGCGCTGCGCTCGACGAATACGTGGTCCAGATCGTGATCACGGCCGCCGGAGCGAACCTCGCGGCGCTCACCGCGGCGTTCAAGTACACGCTCGATGGCGGCAACAACTGGTCCTCGCCCATCGCGATGCCCGTCGGCGGCGTCTACGCCATCCCGGGCACGAACATCACTGTGACCTTCGCGGACGGCACCTTCGTGGTCGCCGACACCTACAGCTTCAACGCCACCCAGCCGCTCTATGCCGGCTCGGACCTGACCACCACGATGGCCGCGATCTTGGCGGACCCGCGCGAGTGGAACTTCCTCTTCGCGGTCGGACCGCCGGCCAGCGAGTCCGCGGCCGCGACGCTCGTGGGCACCCTCGACACCATCATGTCGAGCGCGGAGACGTCGTTCCGCTTCGCATTCGCTCTCGTGGAGATCCCCAAGGACACCGACGCGAACATCATCGCGGCGCTGGCGAACACCACGTCGAAGCGCGTGATGGGCTGCGCGGGCACGGAGATGCTCGTCTCGACCGTGAACGGCCTTGTGCGTGAGCGCTCGAGCGCCTACGTCGCTGCGGCGCGCATCGCCGCCGTGCCCATCCACGAGGACCTGGGCCGCGTCCGCACCGGTCCGGTGCTCGGCGTGAGCTCGCTGGTGCGCGACGAGCGCGCCACGCCCGGCCTCGACGCTGCGCGGCTGACCACGCTGCGTACGATCGTGGGCCAGCCCGGCTACTACATCACCAACGGCCGCATGCTGGCGCCAGCGGGCAGCGACTTCACCTACGTGCAGAACCGCCGGGTGATGGACAAGGCCTGCAAGGTCGCTCGCGACGGACTGATGGAGTACCTGAACGACAGCGTGCGCCTGAACGCGGACGGCACGATCCAGGAGATCGACGCGCGCGCGATCGAGGCCTACGTGAACGCCCAGCTCGACGCCGAGCTCGTCAGTGCTGGCCACGCCTCAAGCACCGCGGTGCTCGTCGACCGGACCCACAACATCGCGTCCGACTCGACCATGCCCGTGACGGTGCGGATCCTGCCGCTGGGCTACGCCAAGTTCATCACGGTCGACATCGGCTTCACCTCGCCGGCGCTCCAGCCGAAGGCCGCGTAGCTCTCGCCCACTCGCGCGCTTCGGCGCCCTGCACCTGAGGCCCCACCATGGCCAATCCCCTCCAGTTCCCGCTCGTCAACGGCAACCGCTACGCCTGGTCGTCCGTCCGCATCCAGGCGAACGGCCAGCGCTACGTGGGCGTGAAGGGCGTGAACTACTCGCAGGAAGTCGCGCCCGGCGAGGTCTACGGCACCCACGCGCAGAAGATCGGCCGCACGCGCGGTGAGGTGAAGCCCGAGGCCAGCATCGAGCTCTACAAGGAGGAGTTCGACGCGCTCATCAACGACCTGGGCGACGGCTTCTACGAGGTCGAGTTCGAGGTCGTCGTGAGCTTCGACGAGAGCGGACGGGTCATCACCGACCAGATTCACAGCTGCCGCATCAAGAAGCCCGACAGCGGCCACAGCCAGGGCCCCGACGCGCTCACCGTGAAGGTGGACCTGGACGTGATGTGGATCGAGTACAGCGGCAAGAAGCCGCTGAAGACGATGGTCAACGGCATCGTCTAGCCGTCCGCTGTTCACCTCTCACGCGCATCGGGTCCCATGAAGATCTCCAAAGAGCAGCTCGAGCAAGTGGTGCCGGAGCTGAAGAAGAAGTACGGCGACGACATCCACCTGATCACCGCTGACGGCGATCAGGTCATCGCCCGCGTGCCGAGCGGCGAGGAGTACCAGCGTTTCCTCGACATGGCCGCGGACGACCGCAAGAAGACCCACGCGCTCGACTCGCTCAGCCGCAGCTGCATCTTGTTCCCGGCCGCGGCGGAGCTCGACCAGCTCCTAGCGAAGCGTCCGGGCCTCACCACGTCCTTCGGCGCCAAGCTCACCGAGCTCGCCGGTGCCGTCGAGGACGTCGAAGCAAAAAAACTGTAGACCTGCTCCACGCGGCCTGGGTGAACCACTCGCTCGCCGCGCGATGCCTGCGCGAATACCGGCACGGCGAAAATTCCAAACATGCTGAGGTTGGCTCGCTGCTCGAGGCGGAGTTCTTTGCCCTCGTACGAGCGACGCTAACCGGGAAGTGACCTCGTGGCTGGCAAGCGGCTCACCTGGATCTTCGAGCTCATGGATCGCGTGAGCGCGCCTGCAAAGGCCGCGGCGCGTGCTCTGGGCTCTGTCGCCGACGCGACCAAGAAGACCGCCGACGCCACGGAGAAGGCCAGCAGGCACTCGGAGAGCTTGCAGACGCGGCTTGAGAGCACGCTGCGGCTGGGCGAGCGCGCGTTCCATCTGGCCGAGGGCCTCGCGGAGATTGGGAAGAGCGCGGCGGAGGCGGCCATCGATGCGGCGTCGTTCAAGGAAACGACGACGCTCTCGCTGACGACCGTGTTTGGCAGTGCGGACCGCGCGCAGAAGGTGCTCAAGGACACGGTGGCCCTTGCGGCACACCTGCCCATCCAGACTGAGGAAGCGATCAACGCCACCACGCGCCTTGCGCTGGCGGGCTTTGACGACCGCTACCTCGCGCCGCTGGTCACCGCGGCTGCGGACGTGAAGGCCCTGAACCAGGGGCGCAGCGAGGCGATGGAGGCCTTCCTGCGGCAACTCACTGACATCAAGTCGGTGGGGCTCTCCGACAGGCACCTGATGTACCTGTCGATGGAGACGCACCTGCCCGAGGACAAGATCCTCGCGAACATCAGCCAACTGACTGGGCTCAAAGGCACCGAGAAGCAGATCAAGGAGTACATCAGCAAGGGGATGGTGGACCGGAACACGGCCATCAACGCCGTGCTGAAGACGTTGCAGCAGGTCGAGGGCGGCCAGATTGGCGGGCTCTCGAATCGGCTCGCGGGCACCGTCTCGGGTCTGATGTCCACGCTCAAGAGCCGCAAGCTCGAGCTCCTCATGGATCTCGATGCGTCTCCCGGCTACGCGACGTTTCGCGAGTTCCTCGGCAACCTGACCACGCTGCTCGACCCGAGCGGCATGTTCGGCAAGAAGGTCTCGAGCAAGGTCGCCAAAACCTTCAACGCGGTCTTCGGCGGCGCGCTCGGTGACTTCACCGGCAAGGACGGGCTCTTCAACCTCAGCAACACGCTCGACAAGGTCCTGCGTGGCGCCGAGATGGTGGGCGTGGGCTTCCGCGCGGGCGCGGGCTTCATCCGCAACTTCGCCGAGGAGCTTCTGGATGCCGCGGGCATTGGCGGCGACCTCTTCGGTCCAGACGGCTCGCTCGACGAGAAGAAGGTGAAGACGATCGTTGACCGCTTCTCGCAGCTCGGCAAGGAGCTCGCGGACGTGGCCGCGAAGATCGGCGCCATCATCGACCAGGTGTCGGGGATCAGTTCGGGCGGCGGCGCGCTGGCTGAGGCCACCGGGACGCAGGTCTACAAGAGCTACGGTCTACCCGGCCTCTTCACGGTCGACACAGACAACGAGGGCGGCCTCGGCGCGTCGTTCTTCAAGGGCCCGCTGCAGAGCCCGTTCACCCATCAGGGCGACGCCCACACCGGCACGTACGCCTCCGACGACACCATCAACCAGTCCATCGGCGGGAACGTCTCGCGCGCGGCCTCACGCATGGGCTCGGGCGCGAACGGCGGCGGTGACCAGACCATCAACGTCACCGTGAACGCGCCCGGCGCGACTCGCGAAGACGCGGATCACATTGGCAGGGTCACGGAGGAGGGCGTGAAGAAGACGGCCGCCTTCCTCAGCTACGGCTACTCAAACTGATGGCCTTCGCGCCCGTCACAGACTTGCTCTCGTCCGCGCAGGGCGTGCGCTCTGGCACAGCGGCCGCAGATGGCTGGGTGGGCAACCCGGTCGCATGGGACACGCTCAAGGTCGCCGGCGAGATCATGCCGGGCGTCGCCCGCGTGGATCCCGAGCGCGAGTACGAGGTCGACCGTAAGCGCACGGCAGGCGCCGACGGCGCCACGCTCACGGGCTTCGGCCACATGCCCGCCAAGGTGAAGATCAACCTGCGGCTGTGGAGCGACGAGCAGTTCCAGCGCTTCAAGAACATCCTGCCCACCATCTTCCCGAAGCCGAAGAAGGGGCGGCCGGTTCCAGTCGACGTCTCGCATCCCGCGCTTTCGGTTCTCGGGATTCGTTCGCTCTACTTCACGAAGATCAGCGCTCCACGACCCTCGTCGACGCCTGGCGTCTTCGAGGTGCCGCTCGAGGCGGTCGAGTTCCTGCCGGTCTCGACGGCCAACATCACGCTCACGCCGAACCAGAGCGCTGCCTCTGGCGATGCTCTCGCGGGCATCAATTACGCCGGCGCCTCGGGCAAGCTGCCCTTGCCGCCGATCAACCCCCTCGACACGCTGCTTTCGAACGGGCTCCTGCCACCAAGCGAAGACTCTAGCGACACGGGGCCGTAGACCATGGCGCTCGTCACCATCAACGGCTTCAACGTCATCCGGTCACACGTCACGCTGCCGCGCACGGGTCGGTGGGTGGCGGAATTCGTGGTCGACGCCGAGGACGCTAGCGAGCTCTCGGGCGAGCTCGAGGTGCAGCTGGGCTCGAAGCTCAAGTTGATCGGGACCGCCAAGCGCTCGGGGCCGTACCTGCAGAAGGTGAAGATCCAGGCCGTGGGTGGCGCGGGAGGCCTGCTCAAGCTCCTTCAGCCCAAGGCCTATCAGGGCGTGCCGTTGCGGATTCCGCTCTCGGACGCCCTCGCCGAAGTGGGCGAGTCGCTGTCGGCGGACGCAGACCCGAACGTCCTGGACACGGTGCTGCCGTTCTGGACGCGCATGGCCATGGAGCTCGGCGAAGAGCTGCGTGGCCTCACGCGCGCGGCGCCGGCGGGCACCACCGGGCGGATCTTGCCGGATGGGTCGTTCTGGATGGGCGTGGAGACGTGGCCGACGCAGGACATCGGTGACTTCAACCTCATCGACGATCACCGAGGGCAGGGCGAGGTGCTCTGCGGCATTGAAGAGCCACAACTTCTGCCGGGCACGACGTTCCTGGACCGCCGCGTCCAGGAGGTCATCTACGAGATCGATTCGAACCGCGTGCGCATGAACGTGCAGTTCGTGCCCGACGCGACCGACGATGAACCGCAGCCGCTGACGATGGCCGCGGACCTGGACTACGTGGTTCAGAAGCAGCTGAAGCGCGCTCGCTACATGGGGGCTTACCCCGCGCGCGTGGTGCAGCAGAATGGCGACCTCTCGCTCGAGCTCGAGCTCGACTCCGAGGACGTTCCTGGCCTGAGCAACGTGCCGCTGCGCGCGTTCGCGCCGGGAGCAGTGGTGAAGGTCGCGCCGAACTCGCGCGTCACGGTGGTTTTCGAGAATGGAGATCCGCAGCATCCGGTCGCCGTGCAGTGGGACGCCGGCGCCGGCTCGGCGACGAACGTCGAGGTGCACGCGAGCGTGCAGGCCGCGCTCGTGGCGCCAGCGGTGATGCTGGGGAGCACGGAGGCGGTGGAACCGCTGGTGCTCGGGGCTACATGGAAGACCAGTGAGGACTCGTACGATCTGACTTTCTACGCAGCCTGCCAGGCGCTCCAGACCATTTTGGTGCCGCCATCTGGACCGCCGCCGACGACAGTCGCAGAGCTCGTTGCCGCTCTGACAGTCTTCATCGGGGTGATTGGTGGGGCTCCGCAAACGCCCGTGCCAGCACCCACCTCGGCCATCGGCAAGCGGCTGCTCGATCGGCTCGAGGAACTCTCCGCGGTGAGCAAGACGCTCTAGCGGTACTCGAGGTGCAGCGGTCCCTTCCAGTCGGAGGGTGGCGAAGGCGCCTGGGTGACGGTGCTGAAGTCGATGACGTTCAGGCTCGAAAACTGGGCCACTAAATCAGAATCGCATCCGCCATCGGAGAGCATCACTGCAGCAAGACTTGGATCGGCGACGAAGGCCGACGATGCGGCCGGACGCTCCCAGTATCCGTCCTGGCCTTGGATCGTGAAGACCTCGAGCGGATAGGGCGAGCCGAGGACTCGCGCATCGGCGGGAATGAGCCTCTGAGAACCTGTGCACTGCGCGTTGTCGTATCCGACGAGCATGCTCGGAGGCACGACAGAGCCCGTTGTCACGTTGACCGGATACATGTCGTTCGAAGCATCGAGATGGTGAGCGAAGCCATAGAGGTCCACGAAGCCGTCCAGCGTGACCTGGGCTCCAGTCGAGTCCACCCAGACGATGTTCTTCGCATTCGGTCCGGGCGGGCCAACGGGGCCTTGCTTGCCCTCGCACGCCGCGAACAGCAGCGCCGCCGCGACCGTGATGTTCCGAAGCATGTAGGTCTCCAAGAAACGGAATTCCCAGCCTAGGCCAACCGGCCATCGCGATTCCATGTCCCTCGAGTTTCCACTCGGATATCCCCTCGGCTTGCCCGAGGTGCCAGCGACGGACCTGAGCGGTGAGGCCATCGGCTTTGCGCTCGACCCGGCCGCGGCCACGCTCGGCGTGGATATCGGCAGCGTGCCCGACATCGATCCGACGTTGGCGCTGGTGAGCGGTTACCAGGCCCTCGGTGAGTCGATCGCGCGCCGCCTCGAGACGCCGCGCGGCGGTCTCTTCTACGACGGCGACTACGGCACGGACATCCGCGGCCGACTGAACGACAGCTTCACACCCGCCGAGATCTTCTCGCTGCAGTCGGACATCGAAGCCGAGGCTGAGAAAGAGGAGCGCGTGCAGTCCGCATCCGCGACGGTGACGTTCGATGCAGCCTCGAGTTCCATGAACATCCAGCTGGGCGTTGTTGCTGCCACTGGCCCCTTTCGATTCGTGCTCTCCGCTGACGCGCTCTCGGTGCAGCTCCTCGACGCCTCCTGACCAATGGCCGCTCCCAATCTTCAAGACCTGCTCGCGCCGCAGACGGCCGACCAGGAGAAGTCCACGCTGCTCTCGCGGCTGGCGGGCAAGGCTTTTCCCGTCACCACGTGGCAGTCGGGTGGCGTCGCTCGGACGATCATCGAGCTCATCGCACAGGGCCTGGCCGACGCGACCGCGCTCATCGCGAATGTCGCCGCTGGGGGCTTCGTTGGCTATGCCGCTGGCGCGTGGCTGACGCTGCTGGCCAAGCAGCTCTACGACCTCGACAGAAAGCTCGCGGTGGTCACGCAGGGAACGTGCGTGCTCACTGCGGCTGCCAACTCGAGCGGCTTCACGATCGCGCCGGGTCAGATCGTAGCGAAGAGCTCGAGCGGGCTTCGGTTCTCGAACATGAACGGCGGCAGCCTCGTCGCCGGCGGCACGCTGTCGCTGACGTTCCAGGGTGAGAGCGCGGGTTCCGCCTACAACGTTGGTGTCGGGGCGATCACGGTGATGGTCACGCCGCTTCCGGGCGTGGCGATCAACAACCCGGACAACGGCAGCGGAACGTGGATCACCAGCCAGGGCACCGACGACGAGAACGATGCGTCACTGCAGGCTCGGTGTCACGCGCGCTGGCCGTCGCTGGGCTCTGCTCCGACGCAAGACGTCTTCAACCTCTGGGCGGTGACCGCAGACGCGACCGTCACGCGCACGAAGGTGCTTCAGGACGCCACGACGCCTGGCCAGGTTGACCTGTATCTCGCCGGTTCGAGCGGTGGTGTGAGCGGCGGCGCGGTGGCAAACGTGCAGGCGTATGTGAATCCGCGGCTCCCGGTCACGAACACGTGCGTGGCCTCGAGTGCGACGAACGAGCTCATCGACGTCGTTGCCACACTCTACGTCCACGCCGGCTTCGAGACGTCGGCCCAGGATGCCGCGAACTCGAACCTCGTCGCCTACATGAACGGGGTCGACATCGACGGCGTGGTCTACGAGTCCGACGTGATCGAGGCGCTTCAGTCGCCCCAGGGCGTCCGCAACGTCACGCTCACCAAGCTCTGCCGCGACGCAGTCGGCACCGGGGTGGGGGACATCGATCTCAGCCTCATCTCCGGCGCAGCGCGCGTCGCCACGCTCTCGGCGGCGATCACCATCGTCACGGTCTGATGCCCTTCTCCGACTACCTCCAGAAACTCGCGCCGACGTCGTTGAAGCGCGCGCTCGGCTCGCTCTTCTTCAAGGGCATCGGCGAGGGCTTCGACGGGAGCGCCGATGGCGTCGTGCGCGACGACAGCGGCAACCCGCTCGCGTACCACATCGACTCGAACGGGCTGTACCAGTCGGGCGCGCCGGCCGCGGACTACGGAATCGTCGCGAGGATCCGCGCCGCGGTGAAGGCGCGCTTCCCAGACAACCCGGTCGGGGCCACCACGGCGACGGACGATGCCCTTGCGGCGATCGGCGGCGATCGCCTGCTCGAGCGTGGCAACAACGACACGACGCAGACCTGGGCCACGCGTCTGCGCACGGCGTGGGCGGTCTGGGTCTACGGCGGCACGGCGTACGGACTGCTCTCACAGCTCTGGATGCTCGGCTACCAGAACGTCCATCTCACAATCGTGAACGGCGTGAGCTACACGCTGCGGTCCTACACGGGCGATCCGAATGTCGACCTGGTGATCGCGCCATTGATGGCGACGAGCTGGTGGCCGAATCCGGGCCTCGAGCCCGCGCGCCGATGGTGGACGAGGTTCGCGGTGATCTTCGATGCGCCCTTGCCTGGTCGTTCGACCGGAGCTCCAAGCGACTGGACCACCGCGATCCCCGACGCTGCGAGCGACGAAGCCAACACCATCCGCCGAATCATCAACCGCTGGAAGCCCGCGTTCGCGATCTGCGACCGGATCATCATCCTCACCTCGGGCTGGGTCCTCGGTTGGCCCGTGGGCAAGAAGCTCGGTGACCCGACACTCGCAAAGCTCGGCGGCCCTGTCGTCACCTACTGGAGCGCCTGAACATGCCCAACACCTACAACGGCGACGACACCGGCCTCACTGAGGCGACCACCTCCACGATCACCGTCCCGGCAGATGGCGACGATCCGGACGCCGCTACCTTCAATGCGGCCTACGAGAAGCTCGCGGACCTCGCGGCGTACTTCATGGCCAACAAGGCCAGCCGCGGTGTGAACTTCAAGAACACTGAGGCGATCTGGTTCCTGCTCGCTGGCCTCACTGGCGGCGCACGCGTCGTCGACTACACGGACCTGGGTGTCGCTGGCGTCAACAACGAGCGCGCGCTGATCGACACCTTCGTCGGCGGCGGTGGAGCTCAGGTCTACATCACGCCAGCGGGCGCGTTTGAGATCGCGATCAACTGCCAGTGGATCCCCACGCCCACCGTGAAGTGGCAGCGCCAGGCCTCCGGGCCCGCGATGCTGGTTCGCATCGCCGACGACAAGGTCTATCTCTTCCAAGAAGTCACAGGATCGTCTCTCGACGAATGGAATGACTCGAGCTGGAGCACGCAGGTGCAGCTGGACCTGAGCTCGGCTTCGCAAGGCGACTTGCTCGGCATGACTGGAGCGGGACTCGCGAAGTTTGGCCGGCCGCGCGAGGCGCTCACCGTCATCGGCTCGGGCGGCGCTCCGGCGTTCCAGAATAGCTGGGTCGCAGCCACGAGCGACTCGCCCCAGGCTCCGGGCTATTGGGTGGACGGATTCAACGTCTGCCACCTGGTCGGAGCTGTCGTCGGCGGAGCAAGCAACAGCGTCATCTTCCAGCTTCCGTTTGTGCCCGAGTCGGGGAAGTCAGCCACTTTCCCAGTTGCGACGGGTGGCGGCGGCATCGAGACCGTCACCGTTGATGCTTCCGGCAACGTGAGCACTCACGGCGATGGCACCTCGCTGTTCCACATCTGGCTCGATGGCGTCTCGTTCCGCATTTAGCCCCTCTCACCATCCCCACATCCACCGCGCTCCCCGAGCTCGGCGGGAACCCCCATGCCCAAGCACCTCACCCTCGCGGCCCTCGCGGCCGTCGCCATGCTCTGCGCCCCCGAGGCGGGCGCCACCAGCTACGTCTACGACGCGGGAGCGGACCTCGACGTCGACGGCGGGCAGTACCCGGACGGCGGGCAGATCCCCTGCGCGCCGAAGTCGAACTGGGCGGAGATGCCCGCGATTCCGGCCTGGCAGAAGGTCGTGGCCTACGAGGTGAACAAGTACCGCGGTGCAATCAGCGACGAGCGCGACGCCACGGTGCATGGCTACTTCCACGGCCTCGCGGACCAGGGCGTCACGCCGGTGCCGGCGCCCGCGGACGGCGTGCGCGAGTTCGCAATGGACGGTGGGCTGTACGGCGAGTACCCGGACGCTGGCGTGTTCCGCATCGGCGGCGCCGCAGGCTGGGTGTCCGCGTTCGACTGCGACTTCACCGCGCAGTCGCCGCAGAGCGTGAGCTCCAACGGGACGATGACCGTCTGTGGCGTGACTGCCGACGTGCAGGTCACCAACGGCGGGCACACCTACGCGAGCGCGATCGCCGTGCTCCCGGACGCTGGCGGGCTCAGCATTATCGACAACTGCGCGTACAGCGGCTCCAGCGGACTGCCGCTCGTCTCGGATGCAGGCGCAACCAACACCACGCCGCGCTTCGTATTCGGGCTCGACGCGCTCATCCCGAATCTGAGCTCGTCGACGGCCATCCGGGTGACCACTTGGAACGCGCCCTGGAGCGGCACGATCACGAACGACGGCTTCATGGTCGCCGTGGACAACGGCGGAAACAACAGCGGCAACTTCGCTCTGTACGGCTACGGTGAGGGATACACAAACTCGGCCGGTTCGAAATACATGCAGTGGTCGAACCAGGAAGCCAGCAGCACAGCCACGAACGTCGCGGGGCAGCTGGACGTGATGGAGCAGATGACGATCAACCGCGGGATGATGAACCAGGACGCGCTCTTCTCGTCTGGGTCGACCACGACGTTTCCGCCCGTCGAGGACAGCTTCTCCGCGCGCGCCATCATGAGCGTCTCGTCCAGCATCACCGCGCTGAACTGGACGTACACGGCCGCGTCGCCGGCGAACTTCCTCGCTGGTCTTGCGTGCCCGTGCGGCAACTCCGGCGTCACGCCCTGCACCGTGCGGCGCCTGAAGATCGAGTACCGGCCGTAGCAGGGCGGGGCACCTCACCACTCGAAGCACATCGGCTGCGCCTCGCGCGCGGCATGGAGACCCTCATGCGTCGAACGCTCATCGGCTGCGCTTGCTTGGCGGCCACAATCGTCGGGGCCGCGTTCCTGTTCGGCAGGCCCGCCGACGCCTCGCCCGTGCGCCAGGTCGCGGAGCTGGTGCGCGCGGGCATCAACTCGATGGGCTCGCAGACCGTGGCTCCGGCGCCGCCTGCACCCGCTGACCCGCTCAACTGCGCCATGCCGAACGACGGCGGCAGCTGCTGCATCATCTTCCAGCACACGGGGCCGATGCAGATCGCCGTGACGTGCCGATCGGGCACGAATGGGACCGACTGCGATCTACGGAAGACGACTTCGTTCGGCGACGGCGGCGTGCCCGGCATCTACCCCGACGCGGGCGGCCCCTACGTGCAGCTTGGCGGCGGGAACCTCATCCAGGCGAACACGACCCGCTACATGCAGGTGGCGGCGAACATCGACACGATCTGCGAAGGCACGCCCGACGGCGGCACGAACCAGGTGGCGGGGCTCCAGTGATGCGCGGGGTGTTGATCACCGCTGCTCTCGCGGCGCTCACGTCGACGACGCTACCCATCTACGTGCAGGACACGCCTGAGCCGTACCCGACGTCGATCGAGACGCTGATTCAGGTCGAGGACGTCCAGCAGCAGCTCAACGCCGGCCCCTACCACGGCCTCGCCATCCAGTCCCGCCCCCCCGCGGTCCCCGATGGCGGCCTCGCCACATTCGCGCACCTCAACGACGCGGGCGCTCCGGTGCAGGCGCTCGTGCTCCCCGACGGCGGCGTTTACGACTACCTCGGCATCGGCGGACCCATCGCGCCGCAGTCGGCGACGCGGCTGGTGGAGGCGTAATGCGAACTCTCCTCGCGCTGCTCGTCCTTTCCCTGTCCGCCCCCGCCTACGCCCAGTGCGGCCCCGACGGCATGGATAGCGTGTGCGGGCCGGGGCGGCAGAACAGCATCCCTGCGCCCGTTTTCCTTTTCGCCGCTCCCTCCGCATCCGATCCCGCATCGCTGACCGCCTCCACGGGGCAGACCGCCACCTGCACGGGTGGCTTTCCCGGCTCGCTCATGGCGGACGGCGGCCTGCTCGCGTACTCGGTCAATGGCCATTGCCGCGTCGACTATCGCGGCGTCGTGAGCGAGGAGGCTCGCCACAACTGGATCGCCCAACCGCTCGCGCTCAACAACGCTGCGTGGACGCACCAGCACAGTCCGTCGATCACCGCAGACGCCTGCACGTTCATCGACGGCACCGCGACGGCCGATCTCGTGGTGAGCGGCGGCAGTGACGATTTCAGCGCCACCTATCAGGCGTTCTCATCTCCCGACGCAGGCCCGTGGACGCTGAGCGGGTGGCCATCTGGCTCGGACGCCGGGCCCAGTCTCGACATGGAGCGTAGCGGCGGCACGGCGTTCTCCTCGTGCGCCTGCTCTGTCGATGCTCCCTACCTCTGCTACGGCTCAGGTGGAACGGACTGCTACGCGCAGTTCAACAAGGCCGTTGGACCGTCGCCGGCTCGCCTCTCGGTGACGACGGCCGACTCGTCGAATCTCACGTCGCTGCTGGGGATCGTCACGCCCGGCCAGTACGGAGCGGCGTCGAACGCTCCCGGCGCGTCTTCCTGCTGGGGCGGCATCCAGCTTGAGTACGGGCAGTTCGCCACCACGTTCATTCCCGACGGCGGCTCTCGCGCGGCAGACGTGATCGACTGGGGCGCCGTCACCCTCAGCACCACGCCGAGCTTTTCGGCGGCGGTGCAGCTTGAGGGTCTGCCGGTGGTCGGTACGGCCATGGTCGCAGACCTCACCGATGGCACGCACTCGTGGACGATCGCGGTGAATCCCGCCGGCACCGTTACCTGCTCCTATGGCGTGAACACCGACACCAGCTCGGCCACCGTCACGCCGGGCATGGTTGAGAGCGTGGCCTGCTCGTACAACGGCACGGCGATCCAGACCTCGGTTCACGGCGTCACACACAGCACGGCCGCGAGCTTCACGCCGGCCACGAGTTTCACGCACCTCTACATGGGCAGCGACGGCACGACGAACCAGCTCAACGGGTTCGTCTCTGCGGCGTGCGCGTCGAAGATCTCCACCCAATGCACGAGTTCCAGCGCGCCGAGCGTTCCCGCTTCGGGGCTCGTCTACTGGTTCGACGCCGACGACGTGGATGGCAGCAACAACTCCACGATGTTCACGGGCGCGTCCGTTTCGACCTGGGTCAACCTCGGCAGCGGAGAGAGCGGCACGGGAAACACCGCGCCGATGTTCATCTCGAATTTCGTCTACGGACATCCAGCCGTGAATCTCTCTGGGTCCACGCAGATGATCGACATGGGCGCGGGCAGCGAGAGCACCGCGGCGTTCCTCCACCAGACGGCCGTGTTCGACATCGTGATCGCGCTACAGGGCGTGCGCTACACCGCGAGCAATCCGTTGCTCGACACGGACGAAAACGGATCGCTCGGAACCGGGCTCGACATCTCCGTCGACTCCAGCGGCCACCCGATCGCGCGCATCGCGTCCTCGGGAACTGCGGTTGTGAACTACACCGCCACGCACACGGCGCTTCCGCTGTTCTCGTGGGGGATCATCGAGGTGACCGGCGACGGGTCTTCGATCTCCATCTCCACCGACATGCAGAAATTCGAGAGCGCGCCCATCACGGGTGCCCTGCCCGCAGGGATCTCCACCGACCATCTCTTCATCGGCGGCTGGAACAGCACGGCCGGCTGGGACGGCTCGATCGAAGGCGCGCTTATCTACAACCGCCAGCTCACGGCTGCCGAGCGCCTCGGCCTGAAGCAGTTGCTTGCACAGAGGGCCGGGCTATGAAGATCGCTTGCCTCGGCGACTCAATCACCTACTACGGCTCGCCCGGGACGGCGTTCCCGTTTCCACAGGTGTTGCAGAAGTTGCTCACCGTCGCCTCACCGGGCACGCACCTGGTGGCGAACCACGGCGTGCACGGCGACAAGGTGACGGCCGGCATCACCACCCGCTACGGCACGGATATCAAGCTCAAGGGCTACGACGCGTTGGTGTTCCTCGGCGGCATCAACGACGTGGCCGCAGACGTGAGCGCCGCGAGCATCGAGAGCGCGGCGCAGGCCATCCTCGACGACGCGCGCGGTCGCGGGATGACTGTCGTCATCATCGGCATGAGCCCATTCGGGGGCGACAGCACGGATTACACGGCGCCGCGAGAAACGACACGGCAGAACGTCAACACGTCGTATTCGAATTGGGCCGCAACCAACTCGGTGCCGTTCATCAATCTGGACACGCAGCTCGGCGACGGCGGAAGCCCGGTCAAGCTGCAGAGCCAATACGCCTATCTCGACGGCCTCCACATTCTGCAACCGGCCTGCGACCTCATCGCCGCGCAGATTGAGACCGCACTGGGGCTCTGACCATGACCTCCCGCACCGCCATCCCGGAGCCCGCGCCGTGAGCCCCCGCGACCCGCGACCGGACACGCTGGACCCCGACGACACGCCGCCGCGGCAGTCGGCTCGGACGGACATGCCCGCTGGAATCTCGGAGCTCGAACGCGTGGTGCTGGCCGAGGTGCGTCGCATTGGCCGCGCCGTCGACGCGCTCGCCGAGCGCGTGGAGTCGAAGCTCGACGTGCTCGCGCGCGACGCGAAAGCCGAGTCCGAGAAGCTCGAAGCGCGCGTCAGAGCGCTGGAGCTCGAATCCGCCAAAGCCGGCACGCGCATCGGCATGTGGGGCGCGCTCGCGGGCATCGCGGCTGCTGGCGCCGCCGAGGCGATCTTCGCCGCACTGATTCACCACTGAGCCGCCCAAGAGGGCACGAAAGAGGAGAACCGCACATGCTGACCACCATCCTCGCCACCGTCTTCGGATCCATCACCCTCGTCGGGGCCGTCGCGCTCGCTGCGAAATGGGGCGCGAGCTCGGGCCTGGGCACCAAGGCCGGCGGGCTCGTCCAGAACCTGCCCGCCGTGGACCTGCACACCAAGAGCGACACCTTCAACGAGGCCGCCGACGCCGCGGGGAACACCGTCGAGACGGTGCTCAAGAACACGCTCACCGGCGACGCGCTCCAGAAGTTTTTGACCTTCCTCGCCACCGGCCCGAGCGAGACGCAGGTGATCACGTACCTGGAGACGAACTTCGGCACGTCGCTGGTCGCGCAGGCGGAAGCGAGCCTGCCGGCGCTGCTCAAGCAGGAGCTGGGCATCCTCGGGCACGCGGTGCCGGGCGTGCTGGGCTCGTTGCTCGCGAAGGCCGCGCCGGTCGTGGCCACGCAGGCGGCGCAGCAGAAGCTCACCAGCGCCCAGGTGCTCGCGGGACTGACCGCGATGAGCGCGGCGAAGGCGGCGTAGATGTTGACGCCCGCGCCCACGCCTCGGCCGTCGATGGCGGCGGAGGAAGAGTTTGAGGCGGCCCTGGACGCCCGGCGACGCACCTTGCGGCGCATGGTCATTGGGTTCGCTCTCGCGGCGGCGGCCGTGGTGCTGCTCCTTGCCACACAGGCCCACGCCCAGGTGGTGCTTGGCGCTCCCGCTGCGCCCGACGCCGGCTTCCTCGACGTCCCGGTGGAGCTCGCTGCTGGACAGCCCGCGCCATTCGACGGCTTCGAGCTCTCCGAGGTCCGCGCGCGCCAGCTCGTCCTCAATCAGCAGCAGGCCGCGCCAGCGTCGAGCGTCACCACCAAGGCCGCCGTGGTGATTGCCGTGAGCGCCTTCGTGCTCGGCGTGGTCGCGACGGCCGTGGTTTGGCACGAGGTGAAGTGATGGCTTGCATCGTCGGAAAGATCGTGGAGTCTCGTTCGCTGATGCCGCTCGCGGACGCCGTGGTCACTGCCACCGGGCCCGAGATGGAGGACGAGAAGACCGTCGTCACCGATGAGCGCGGCATCTTCATCCTCACGGGCATCACGGGCCCAGTCCGCCTGCACCTGGAGAAGGAAGGGCACGTGGTCACCGACGACGTGGCCGCACCCGGGCAAGCGGTGCACCTGACGATGAGGAAGGCCAGCAAGCCGAGCGGCGAGAAGATCGAATGATGCTCGTGCTCGGCTTCTCCATCGGCCTGCTCGTGGGCGTCCCGCTCGGGGCTTTCGTGCTCGGGCCGTGGATCAACCGGAATGGAGGGCCGTGATGCTCGGCCCCGTCACCGCCCAATATGCCGACCTCATCGACGCGCTCTACAAGCGCGGGCCCACCGAGGCGCGCCCCTATGCCGAGTTCATCGCGAGCGCCGCGGTGTCGCGTCCCTCGCCGCTGATCACACCCGAGCGGCTGGCCTGGGTGATGACGGGCATCGGGCTGCGAGAAACCGCCTGGGGCACGTCGAAGGACCTGGACGTGCTCGGGCCCACCGGCACGGGCGACTTCGGCGCGCGCCATCGCCGGCCGAACCCGAACCTCTTCAAGGTGCCGCCCGTCTACCAGGGCGTCGCGAACCTGCCCGACGAGCACGGCCGCGTCTATGTGCTGCCCATCCACGGCCGCGGCTGGGGCCTCGGGCTCATGCAGCTCGACTGGGAGATGGAGAACGAGCGCGCTCAGGTGCTCCTACCCAGCGGCGCGCCGGCCTGGACCGATCCGCGATTCAACATCGAGGCGGGCACCGAGATCTTCCTGGAGAAGCTCGCCGCGCTCGGTGTCGAGCGGCAGGCCATCGCGGCCTTCAATTGCGGCGTCGGCGGCGTGCGCGCGGCGCTCTCCGCGGGGCAGAACATCGACGCGAACACGACGGGCGGCGACTATTCGCGCTGGGTGCTGGAGAAGCTGGCCGGGTGGGGCGCTCCGGCGGTGGCGGCGTGACCTGCCAGAAGCATCCACACAGCTTGCCGGAGACGGCATTCGACTGCCGGATGCGCGAGGTGAACAAGCGGCTCTCGCGCGAGCTCATGAAGCAGCGCAACGGCTGGGAGCGCGTGGTCTATGCGCCGCCGATGTTCCGCGAGCCCGACCTGACCCGCGACGAGGTGCCCGTGATGCACTTCTTCGGCGCGAGGCGGCGCCCGTGAATTACATCGAGTGGACCGACGCAGACGCCGCGATCGCGAAGCTCGTCGCATCGGGGCTCCTGGCGGTGCTCGGGCTGCTCGTCGTCTTCGTGGCTGGCGTCCTGGTGCTCCGCGCGCTCGGCGTCACCTGGCGCGACGTGGTGGAGGAGATCGGGGGAGAGTGATGGCCAAGCTCCGATGCGCCAATGTTATTCCTCTTGGCGACGGCATCATTGCTGGCGTGCAGTTCGACTGCCCCAAGCATCCGGGGCGCGTCCATGCTGTCAACTTCATGCCGCCGATCAATCCGTTCGCGAAGAACATGCCGGATGTCGCTGCGCTTATGGAGAAGGCTCTCGTCGCAGCAACGGCCGGCAGGTTTCACCGTAGGATTTCTGGCGAGACGCTGGACACGCTGACGCTCGCGCCGTCTGTGGGCTGTGCCGCCGGGTGGCTACCCGGAAAGCCTGAGTGCTGCCACGGGGTCATCATCAACGGAGAGTTCAGAGGCTCCTGACCCAGCACTCGCCCCGCGCGTTCCCCACGGTTTACCCAGCACATCGATCCCGGGTGTCAGTTAGACCGATACCAGGGCCACGGGGAGCGCGTGGAGTGGGAAGATCCGCGCGAGGTGGTGCCGCTCGTGACGGAGACAGGCGTGCGGATGGTCAGGGCGCTGGAGACGTGCGGCGAGGATGCGGAGCCGTGTCCGCCGATGGCGCCCTAGCGACCCAGCAACGCCTTGGCCTCGTGCGATGGACACCGCCACTCCCCGTCACCAATGCTCTCGCCGTTCGGGTAGCAGGCGGCGCAAGCATGGTCCTGGGGCATCCCGTGAATTGTCGCCGCGTCGAGCATGCGCCCGATGACGCCAAGCAGTTTCTTCACTTCGGCCTGGTGTTTGATCTGCATCTGGTAGCGCGCCATCGCCGGACCCACGAGCCGTGCGACCTGTTCCTCGTCCACGTCGGCCTCAACGTTCGGGTCGCCGTCCAGTGCGAGATCCCGGGCGAACTCGGCGAGGGCCTCGGCGTGCTCCGGGTGCTTGGCCGACAGCGACTCAAGTTGGGTTGGGTCGTTGGCTAGTTCCAAGGTCAATTCTTCGAGCATGGTTATTGTGGCCTCCACTGATGTGCCAGTCGGCGCCGCAGGAGCACTGAGCATCACAGCAGATGTCGGAGCCCTTCCACTGCACCCAGACGTGCGGCGTTCCGGGCGAGGGCCGAGTCTCTCGTTGCATTGGGGTCGTCATTTGCTCTCCCCGCCCGTGGGCGGACTGCGGTAGGGGTTCAGCGGGCACGGCACGACGTTGAGCCAGTCGCAGCATTCGCCCATGTCGCGTTCCATGTGGACGCGCTGCCAGAGGTGCGCCGCCTCCTCCATGAGCCTGCCGTAATCGAAGGCGAGGCCACACGCCTCTTGCCGCTCCCGATCGAAGGCGCTCTTGAGACTCTCTGCCTCGGCCTCCAGCACCTCGGCATCCATCAGCCACGAGGTCGGCGGCACATAGCGATCGCGCATCCACTTGCGCGCTTCCGGGCCGTGGTTGAATGGCCACGCGTCTTCGGGGATTGCCGCTCGGATTCGCTCGGACAACTTCTCCGCCGTCGGAGCCCTCGGCTCTTTCACGTCCATGTCAGTCCTCCTTCATGCTGGCACAGGGGCCGCACTCGGCGTCGCAGATGTCGCCGCAGTGGCACCAGCCCTTGCCATTGGGCGTGGCGTCGAGCGTGTTCTCCAGCTCGCCAATCTCTCGGCCTGCCTCCAGGAGCGCGCCGCACGCGGCGTTCACGTGGTCGTGGGCGATGGGGTTGCCGTCGACGCAGAGGGCTTCGTTCTCCGCTTCAAGGGCGGCGATGTGGGCGAGCAGGGCGGGAACGTCGGCGATGAGCGCGCGCAACCGGGCGCCCTCCCGAAGCACGAGCTCGAACTCGTCTTCTGCGAACGCAGACGGTGGCTTCGCCGCGGACCGCTCCCTCACGGCCTCCAACTCCTCCGCGCTCATCTTCGCCGGCTTGGTGGTGGGCATGGTCACTCCTTCTCGGGGGCGGCGGGTGGGGAAACCTCGATGCCGGCCGAACGGGCGCGGCTCTCGTATCCAAGCTCGTCGCAGACGCCTCGGCAGAGCTTCCACGGACGCCAGCCACAGGGGAACACGGCGTCCTCGACTCAGACTTGGCCTGTGCGCACCTGCTCGAGGATATCGAGAGACTCCGGATCGGGCGGGTAGTGCGCCGAGGGGCATGGCCCGCACGGGCGATCGTGGACCTCGGTCGGGCGCTCGGCGGGGACAATCGAGCCGCAGACGATGACGCGGGTCATGGCTCCCTCGCGGGCCGGCGCGGTCGATTGCGCTTACGAACCTCAAACGTGATGGTTGGCCCATTCCAAGGCCGGCCGTTGATGAGCGCGTAGATCTTCTGTCCGTTGGGGCGATCAAGGCTGGCGTCGCCGAGGAAGCCTTCGTAGAGCGCAGACATCTCGTCCCAGTTGTCGATGACGCGCTTCCACTCGGCAGACAGGGCCGCAACCTCGCCGAGCCGGCTACGCCACTCCGGAAACTGCTTGATGAGCTTGTAGCAGCGCGAGAAGTCGTCAGCATCGACAGGGGCGCTGCCGGTGCTAATCACGCGCCCTGCGTCGAGCCCACTCAGCACCTCCCACATGGTCGCGGACGAAGCGCCGACCTCGCCGTGGATGAGCCACTCGTAGTAGCGGAGTTTTTCTGCGTCGGTCATCGGTTCGTTCTCCTCTTCCCCTTCCTCTTCGCCGCCGGCCGATGGCACAGGCCCGCGCGGAGGATCGCGATCACCTCGTCCACCGTGAGCCCGTAGTCCGTGGCGAGGAAGCCCTCGCGATCGCCCGCAAGAAACCGGCCGCAGATGACTCGATCGCGGGCGGTGTTGGGGCCAAGAGGGGCGGGCTTCATGGGCGGTTCCTCTTTCTTGACGCTTTCGCCGCGTCCCTCTTGCGGCGGCGGGCGTCGATCTTCTTGCGCTCGGCGGGGGTGTAGTAGACCTTGGCTGCGGGAGGCAGGCTCCAGTGACGCACCTCGACGGATGGCTTCGATTCGGCCACCAGCAGGGCCGCAAGGGCGGCGGGCGGGAGGTGGCGGATCATCGCCCACCGTCCGAGCGGGGGCGGATGGAGATGGCGACGGCGCGAGATCGACCACCTAAACCCCCGCGCTTCCTTCGCCCGGGGACAGCGGGGACAGTCCGGCTCGAGCCGATTTTCGTTGCCGCCGAATCGCTCTTTCGCAACCCCGCGTCACCACGAGAGGCGGACTTCTGCCAAGAGCCTCCTGGCGCCTGCGGACACAGCTTCGAGTCCCGTACACCCCGCCAATCACCGCCGCCGTATCCATTCGTGGGTACGGCGGTTTTTTCTTGTCCGCGATCGACTGTCCCCGGGCTGTCCCCGGCCATCCTGAGCAGCTGCCCCTCCAGGCGCTCCACGCGCCAGCAAGAAACCGCCTCGCACAGCGTCTCCCATGGGAAGGTCGTGTACTGCGAGGTCATGTCGGTGGGCGGGTGGGTGAGCCAGTCGATCAGGTCTTTGCGAGCTCCAGCGGCGCGGGTCAGCGACGTGAACGTGCGCCGGGTGTCGTAGGCGCGGCGCTTCCGCAGCCCTACGCGATCAAGGTCCTCATAGAAGCGCTTGAGCACGAGGCTGTTGCTGCGAGGTGCTCCACGGCGCGAGGGGATGATCATGTCGTCGAGCCCCGGCCCGCGATCCTCGAGACGCTTTAGCGCGCGCCACTCGCGCAGCATGTTCTGCCAGCCGGACAGTTTCCATTCGGCCAGCAGTGACGCAAGGGCAGGGTGGACGGGCAGGTAGCGGGTGGTCTCCGTCTTGGTACCCTTCACGCGCTTGCGCTTGCGGTCCATGGCCTTCGACACAGCCAGCCGGCCTAAGGGCTCGGCGCGCGTGTCGTAGTCGCCCCAGAGCAGTGCGGCGCCTTCTCCGGGCCGCATGCCGGTGAGGAAGTGCAGCGCGTACCAGACGCGGCGATCGAGCGGGATTCGCTCGTCGGAGATCAGCAACTCCACCTCGGGCGTCGAGAACACGGCCGTCGGGCGCCAGTTCGGATTGCGGTCCTTCTTCGGCGGGAGATCGCCGCGCTTGAGGATGCACGGGTCACGCATCAACTTGCCGTCCGCCTGTGCATCATGGGCGAGTTGGCGGATCACTGTGTAGATGTGACGAACCGTTCGCGGCGCCAAGACCTTGCCCGTACGCTTCGACTCCTTCTTCTTTAGCCCGCGCACAAACTCCTGCGTGTGCCTCGGCTCCCAGTCGGCGAGTACCACGTGGCCGAGCGCGGGCAGCACGTGCTGATTCAGCCGCGCCTCGTCGTCGCGGTAGGTCTCAAGGTCTCGGTGCATCCGATCCTTGAGCCAGCCATCAGCGTACTTGCGCACCGTCAGCGGGCCGCGGTCGGGCTTCTCGCCCTTGCCCGTGAGCGCCGCGATCGTGCCCTCGAACACCTCAAGCGCGCTGGCGCGGTCGCGCTGGCCTGTGCTCTCCCACGAGCGCTCACCGGCCGCGTTGCGATAGCGCATCCACCAGAGTCCGCCTCGCAGATAGATGCCCATCAGCTCGCCTTCTTGGGTTGCTTGCCGAGGATGCGACGAATGTTGCTCTCGACGGAAGATCGCTGCTCGGCCGGGTCACGCCGCTTCAGACGCGCCAAGAACTCGCGCAGGTCTTCGGCCTGCACCAGGTAGACGCGCCCGCCCGGAGTGAGGCTCGCGACCAGTTCGCCCGACTTGATCCAGTCTCGGATCGTGGACTCCGGCACGCCCGGAAGGAAGCGTGTCGCCACCTCGGCGATCGTGTAGCCCAAGGCGTCGTTGTGGGCAGAGCGCTCGAGCTCGGCGATTCTTCTCTCTAGTTCGGGCAGGCGCGCGGCCATGGCCTCCAGTTCGGCGAGCGTCATCCTCCCCTCCCGCCCTCGTTGACGGCGCGGGTCATCGGTACACCTCTTCCGCGTTCAGCCGGCGGCGCCACTGCACCAGCACGCGTTCGTAAACATCCGCCGGCACCTTCCAAAGCCCCTGCGCGCCTCGGCACGCCACCGGCTCGGGCAGCTCGACCACATCGGCCAGCGTCCAACCCACCGGCCCGAAGAACCACGGCGAGGCGGATTCGGCGACGAAGCCGGTCACTCGGGCGACGGCGAGGATTGAGCCGCACTGGTCACCCATGGCGCCGATGGAACTCGGCAGCGGCGCGCGGCAATTGACGTGAGCGAAGCTCGTGTTGCTCGCGACCTCGGCGATGTCCCACTTCTTCCCTGCGTGAATCGCGAGCCAGTTCCCCACCAACGATTGCGGCGGGCGCCAGGAGCGGTTCTCGATCGGCTTGTAGCCCTTGGCGATGAACCAGGCCCAAGGCTGGTGGATCGTCAGGGCGCGAAGGTTGGCGCTCACTTGCCGCCTCGGGCGTTGATCGCGACGGCGGCGGCGGCGGCCTCGGACCTCGCTTCTTGCTCCGCCTTGAGCTCGGCCCGGATGAGCTCGCGCAGGCGCGGCCACACGCGTTCGAGGAACGCGTCGAGTTGCTCCGGGTGCGAGTACGGGAACTCGTGCACGTCCGTGACCTCGTGGAGCTTGCCCTCGAAATTCTCGTTGGGCACGCTGTAGCGATAGGTCTTCACTTGCCACCTCGGGCTTTGATCGCGTCCGCGATGGCGCGAATATGCACCAGCACCGACCAGTCCGCGGCTGGACTACCAGCGTATTGATTGAGTACGCCGACGATCTTGGCCCTTTCCTCCACCCGCGCCGCCTCGATTGCAGTGGAGGCGCAGGCCACGCAGACGATCGTGTGCCCCGTCGACATGTCGACCACGCCCTCGATTGGGTGCTGGCAGTTCTCCAAAATCTTTTCAGCGTTCATCGCAGCACGTCCTTTCCCGGCTCCCAGTCGCGGACCTCGACGGCGCACTCGAAACCCTTGCGGCTGTCGGGCGTGATGAACGCTTGGCACCGGCACAGCGAGCCATCGCCGTTCGTGGCGTAGCAGCCGTGGTTGCCGATCTCGCTGTGAGACGTGGCGTCGTGGCTGCACTCGCAAATGACGGTGGAAATGAATCGGTAACTCATCGTTCCCCCTTCCGCGCGGCACGGGCGCGCTTGGCCTGAACCGGCACGGGCCACACCGCTGCACCTGGCATCGGCACGCCCGAAATGGACATGATGGCGCCCCACGCCTCCACCTCTGTCTTGTAGGGGCCGGCGCTCCTGATTCCGTCGCATCGGGCGAAGTATTGAACCGGCTTCATGCCTTCCTCCGGGCGCGCTTGACGGAGCGGGTGGACTCGGCCGCGACCATCAACGCGGCTACCGCCTCACGGTCCTTGCGCGGGAGTCGCGTCTCCTTGAGCTTCAAGAACGCGTTGGCTATGCGCTCGCTCTCTTCGGGCGTTGGAATGCAGTAGCAGGATCGATCCAGCTCATTGCATTTGGTGCAGCGTCCGCTTCCGCCCGGAGGCGCCGGCGAGACAAACGCGGGGCATGGGCAATAGGTCCACTCGACAGGCGGTGGCAACCAGCGCCCGCTCTTCCCCTTGCGCCTTGGCGTCTTCGGCTGCGGCGGCGAGCACCGATGTGGCGCATCCTTCGCGTGGCGCGCTTCCATGTGTCCGCAGTGGTCGCAGCGCGGCTCCGTCGAGTCGGGCACGATCCGCGCCGCCGCCAACAACGTGCGCTCTCGCTCTCGCTCGAAGTCGAGACACTTGCAACAGAGGTCCCAAGAACTCCACGGGGCTATTCGCCGCTTGTCCAAGGGCGCCAACGCGAGCATGCCGCAGACAGGCCGCACGTCACGGAAGAAGTGCGCTTTGTGGTGTCGATTCTCTCTGTACCAACCGGTCCCCTCCTTCTCTTCCGGGCTCACTTGGACTCCCCCTCGCGGGCGGACACTGCCTCGATCGCCGCATCCGCAGCAGAGAGCCAATCCCGAGACACGTCCTTGTCGTCACACTGGCCAGCCCTGTACGTGGCCCACACGCGCCGCTGAATCTCGCGCGGCACCATGCGCCAGTGCTTCAGGCACATCAGCATTTCAGGCTTGGTGGCGACGCCGCAGCCCCGCGCGTGGCAGTGATGCTCGTCCCGCACCCTGTGGTTGCCCTCGTGGCCCTTGGGCTTGCCGCACCGATACCCGCGCGGATGCACCACGTCGCAGAGGTCGCTCACGACTTTTCCCCCTCGCGGGCGGACAGGGCCTTGTCCTTGGGCGCCGGCTTCAGCATGCTCCAGCGATCGGCGCAGGAGATGTGGGCCGGGCGCGAGCCGTCCCAGATGCAAGCGTGGTACTCCGGGACGGGATCGCCACAGATGAAACAGCGACCTTCGAGAGGTGCGGGCGCCGGCTTCGCGGCCTCGGGCTGGGGCGCCTTCTCGTTCATCCTCGCCAGCGCCTCCACGTCCCTCTCGCACCCCGCGCAGCCGTCGACGTGGATGGCGTGGTCGCAGGCTGGGGAGGGCTGGGGCGACGCGGAGGGCGTGGCAACGGCGACGGCTGGTGTGGATCCGATCTCACCTAGTATGGATCGAACGGGAAGTGTGGACTTGCAGTGGCAGGGATAGGATCCGTGGCTGAAACTCGTGGTCGCGCCGCAGGGTCCGTCGCCGTGCGGCGGGTGAAAACATTCGCCGCAGTATTCGATCCCCTCGCGGCAGCGCACGGGTTCGGGCCTGTAGATCATCCCGTAGCCGTCACCACCGGGGATGCTGGGACCGCGGATGCTCTTCATCTCCGTCTTCGCGCCCACCGTCTCGGCGGGGCTGGGGGCAGAGAGGGCGGCGTCGATACGACGCAGGTAGTCCTCGCGGGCCACCGAGGCGATGTGCATGTCGGGCTCAGCGGCAATCTCGCCACGCAGTCGCCCCAGTAGTTCCCGCGCCCGGGCGAGATCGGTCTCGACCTTGGTCAACGCGGGGAGGTTCACGCGCAGGGTCCGGCTGCATCCGTCGCACACCGTGTCGACAGTGCGGACGCCCTCCGCGCGCAGCCGGTCGCGCTCGTCTCGGGCCAGGTTGAGATTGAAGGTCGCGCGATCCCGTTCTTTCTCCGCCGCCGCGGCTCGGGATTCGGCGGCGGCGAGGCCGCGCTGGTACGCCTCCTCGCAGACGCGTCGCATCTCTGCGGCGGCGATGAGGAACTCGCCGGCCGTGGCGTTGACTTCGATGGGTCGGCCGTCGACGGGGTCGCGTCCGTTCGCACGGAGGTCTTTCAGAGCTTCACTCATCGTCGTTCTCCGCGGGCTTCCTGCACGCCCGCTTGCTGGCCTGCTTCTTCCTGTCCTGATGCACGCCGGCCTTCGTGGCGCCGTTGATCACGCGCACCAGGGTCTCGTCGCGGACCCGGATCTCCGAGGCGCGGATGCGCTTGGGCTTCATCGCACGGACCTCACGCGGCGCCGCGACTCGCGCACGTGCTTCTCGAACGCCTGGTCGGCGAGGACCTTCGAGGCCAGCTTCCCCGACGCCCAGCCGCAGGAGCAGCGGACCGCGGCGAAGCTGACCGCGCCGCCGCTGGTGACCTTCCCGTTGATCTCGATGTCGATGGCGCCGATTGAGAACGACGCCGTACGCTCGTGCTTGGTGGCCATGGCTACTCGTCCTCCAGCCCGGCCATCGCCCGCGCGCCCTGGACGAGCAGGTTGATGTTTGCGGCGACCTGCCGCCCGGTGTGGTTGTTCTCGAACGCTGCGGAGATGGTGAGGTCCAGCGCCTGGAGCAGCTCGTCGAGTGCGTCCGTCGCGAGGCACTGGTGCTGCTCTTCTGGCTTGGTGGTCTTCATGCGGCCCTCTGAAACTTCGGGTACGGGAGCGTGGGCAGCCGCTCCAGGTCTCGACGCGCCGAGCGCTGCAGCGCCCACGCGTACTTGTGATTTCCGGGGTGGCGGATCCCGCGTGCGACGCGCGGCAGCTCGCGCTCAAGCCAGGCTCTCGGGTCGGTGCCGATGCCCTGCGCAGACGCGCCCGCGGCGATGAGCTGACCTGCGATGTACCGCCAGCCCCGCTCCAGGTTGCGGAGCTTCGAGAGCGCGCGGGGCGCGAGCAGTCGACCATCCGCGAGCAGGCGCAGCGTCGCCGGCCGCCCGCGGCCCAGGTACACCGCGTTGTGCGCCTGGTAGATGGTTCCGACGTGGCCACCGAAGATCACCGCGCCCGCCGCGGTAGTGCGGGCGACCGGGTCCGAGAAGCTCACAACGCCACGTAGACCTTCGCGCCGGAGCTGCTCGAAGCAGCGCGCCAGGAACCAGGTCTCGCCGTTACCGGGCACCCGGTCGAGGAGCACGAAGCGACCAAGCTCCACGCTGTCGGTGGCGCTGCCCGGGAAGACCTTGGTCAGGGTGCGGTCGTTGCTGGGGTGCGAGAAGACGGCCACGCCGACGAACTCGCCGCGCTCGAGGAGCCCGAAGCGGAAGCGTGCGGCCGGGTAGCTGGCGCTGTAGTGGTGGCGCTCGACAAAGGCGCGCGCGAGCGAATCGGAGCCCAGGGCGGCGACCTCAAAGTCGCCGGTTCGGATGACCTCGCCGGCGGGTCGGTAGCTGTCGCGGCGCTCGCGCCAGCGCTGGGCCAGGGTGGTGATCAAGCGGCGCTCCGAAGCAGCTCGCGGGGCGCATTCGCGCGAACGATTGCCTCTGCGTGCTCGGGGCAAACGGAATTCCCCACAAGTTTGACCTTGCCCTCTTCGGTGTTCGCGGCGCTGAGGTCGTAGCCCTCGGCGAACCTTCCGAACTGCGCGCGCAGGAGCTCGTGCCAGCGCAACATCCGCAAGCCGATGTCGACGATCTGGAACTCGACGCCGTGCACCGTCACCAGGCCCAGCCGGTGCCGCGTGGTGATCGTGCGCAGCGGGTCGAAGAGCGATTGCCCCTCGTCGTTGCCGTAGTAGACGGCGAGGAAGGCGCGCACCTCGGCAACGTGGTTGCCCTGCGCGGAGATGGTGGGCATCGGCTCGCGCGGATCTGCGCTGTGGCAATCGCCGCGGAACTTCACGAGCGTCGCCGCCGTCAGCGCATGGTGGTCGCGCGCCGTGATCGTCGGCAGCGGGATCTCCATCTGCGTGCCGACCATGCCGCCGAAGAAGCGAGCGATGAACGCGGTCACAAGGGCGTGCTTCTGGCCGGTGGCCATGACCGTGCCCAGGGGCTCGTGGATGTCGAGGTAGCGCGGGCGCTGCCCGGGGCGCTCGCCGTAGCCGGTCTGGACCAGTGTCGGCGCGACCAGGGCGTGCCCGCGTCGCTGCGCCGTCACGGTGCTCAGCGGCTCCCGGATGGACGCGCTGCGGTCCTCGCGTCCACCGTGATTCACCTGGACGATGAACGGCTCCGCGCTCTCCAGGACGAAACGCCGGATGCCCTGCGCCACGCGCCAGAGCGTCTTCTCCGCGAGAGGCTTCTTGCGGTCGAAGATCGACGGGCAGGGCAGGGACCAGTCGATGCACTCGGCCGCGGCGCGCTGCGGCTTCAGCCCGCGCCCGTGGGTTGGAGCTGGCCAGCGGATGGGCTGTCCGTCTCGACGGGCCACCAGAAAGAGGCGCTTCCGGCTCGTGGGCGCACCGTACTCGCTCGCCACCAGTACCCGGTGCTCGACGTCGTAGCCCAGCGCGCGGAGCTGGCGCACCCAGCGGTCGAACGACTCGCCCTTTCGCGCCTTGATGGGCATGTCGCGCTCGTCGAGCGGGCCCCAGTCGGCGAACTCCTTCACGTTCTCCAGGAAGATGATTCGCGGCTTCACCGCCGACGCCCACCGCACAACCGCCCACGCCAGCGAGCGCTTCTTGCCGGACCGAGGCTTGCCGCCCTTCGCCGCGGAGTGATGGGTGCAGTCGGGAGACGCCCAGAGCACGTCCACGCTGCGGCCCTTGGTGGCGGCGCGGGGCTTCACCTTCCAGATGTCGGCCTCGAGGTGGAGCGTGTTCGGGTGGTTCGCTTTGTGGGCAGCCAGGGCGATCGCGTCGTGGTTGAGCGCGATGTCGACGGAGCGCCCAAGGGCGGCCTCCAGCCCCGTCGAGGCGCCACCGCCACCGGCGAAGAGGTCGACGATGAGACCTGCGCTGTCGCTTCCGATGTCCATCGCTCTTCTCTCGCTCACGGCAGGCTCAGGGGTTGTGGCCGGCGCCCGCTCCGACGGGCGACCGGCGTGGGACATGCGCGCGAGGAGGGCTACGCGCTCGCGCCGGGCTGCTCGTCGCTCGACGCAACGGGCTCGACTGCCTGCGGCCCGCTGGCTTCGCCGTCTTCGATGACCACGGCCGCGTCCTCGGGTTTGCCGACGACCTCGAGCCAGGCCTGCATGTCGTTGGCCTCGCAGAACCGCTCGAGCTCGGCCATCGAGTCCTCGTCGAGCAGCGAAGCGTCTCGAATGAGGAAGACGCGGAGCTTGGGGTTCTTCGCCTTGGCCATGGCCAGCGAGACGATGAGTTGCTCAGCGGCGCTGGACTGCTCGAACGGGATGCCCTGGTAGGTGAGGCCGTCCTCGCCAAACCCGAGCCCAGCGACGGGGAAGGGCGCCTCGGCGATGAGCTTCTGCCGCTGGGCGTCCAGCGCGTCGATGCGGTCCGTCAGCCCCGCAGACTGGCCACTGAGTTTCAGGTGCTCAGCCACCGCCACCGCGCGCGCCTTCTTGGACCGCACGCGTCGGTTCGTCTCCTCGACGTCGCGCAGCTCCTGGTCGACGACGGCGAAGTCCGGGTCCACGAGGTTGGCGGCCGATTGCTCCGCGGCCGCGTGCGCGGCCTTCGCTTCATCGAGGGAAAGTTTGGAGCCGCGGGCGCTCTTCTCGGCGAACTCCAGTTCCTTCCTGAGCCGCTCGATCCGCTGGAGCACCTCTGCATGGCCGCGCTCGTTGATGGCCACCACGCGCTTGGCGTCCTCTACCTTGCCGCGCCGCCGGTCGTTCTCGGCTTTGAGCTCCTGCATCAGCTGGCGCTCCTGCAGCAGGTCCTGGATCGAAACCTCCTCGTCGGGCGCCTGCACCTCCGGCAGCCCGTCCAGCCGGACCTTCGCGGCCGCGGCGTCGCGGTTCACGTGCGTGCGCTGGTCGTAGGCGCCCTGGCGCTCGCCGTCGATCTTCGACGTGTCGATGCCCACCAGCTGGCGCACGACCTCGAGCTGGCGCGCCGGCTTCTCCCGGAGGAACGCGACGGGGTCGAACGCGAGCTCGTTGGTGAACTTGTCGAGGATGGCCTGCGGCGACGGGTAGACCGCGCCGTACTTGGAGCGCACCTTGAGGTAGGTGCCCTTCGACGTCCAGGTGCGCTCCACCACCAGGTCGCCCAGCTCGGCGACCACGCGGGCCTTCTCCTCGCCCTTGCGGATCATCTTCGGCTGCTGCGCGTCCTTGCCCGCGAACAGCGCCTCGATCGCGTCGAGCAGGCTGGTCTTGCCCTGCTTGTTCTTGCCCGCGACCTTGATCACCGCGCCGGTGGGGTTGATGGCGACGGCCTTCAGGCGCTTCACGTTCTCGGCTTCCAGCCTCACGATTCGCATGGTCGTCTCCGAATTCAGGGGGTGGCAGCAGCGGGCGCGCCATCCACGGCGGCCGGCAGCGCGGCGGGCTTCGGCTTGTGCTCACGGAGCGAGACGCCCGGCCGCATCACGACGCCGCCGGCGGCCTCGAGCTCCTCAAGGACCTGGCGCAGCGCCGGCGCGACCTTCACGCCGCTGCGGTGGCGCACGATCTCCAGCGCCCGCTTGATGCTTGCCTGCGACGCCGCGCGCTCCACGGCCAGATCTGCGATGTCACGGCCGTGAAGCTTCTCGACGACCGCGAACGTCTTGTCACCGTCGAGCGACTTCTTCTCGGTGGCCACGGGCCCGTAGAACAACCCGTCACCCAGATCGATCGGGTGCTCGCCGGCCCAGCCGCGCAGAGCGCCCTCGACCAGCTCGAGCGCATCCTTGGCCATCTTCAACTGCGCGTACGCGCGCGCCGCGAGTTCCGGCGTGAGGCGCGCGCGGATCTCGTCGGCGACGTCCCCCGGCTGCGTGGCCATCCGCGCCACCAGCTGCACGTACGCCGGGCAGTGCGGCCGGCCCGGGCAGTGGACGCACCAGAGCCCGGTGCGAACGTTCGGCGCAGCACCGGCAGCGACGCGGGCGCGCTCGGCGGCGGCCTGGTCGCGTGCGGCGAGGAGCTGCTCCTCGATGGCCATCAGGTCCTCGGGCCCGAACTCGGCCTCGTCGAACCAGGGCGTCCGGTCGTCGCGGGTGCGGATGATCGCCACCTTCGCGCGGGTGAGCCCGTACGCGCGGCATGCGGCGAGCGCGAGGAACCGCAGCTGCATGTTCACGCGCGCCGGCGGCAGCTCGGCCCAGCCGGTCTTGAAGTCGGCGACGAGCGCGGTCTCGTTCTCGATGCCGAGCACGTCGATCGCGCCGGGCACCTCGGTGTCGCGGATGTCGTAGCGCCGCTCGAGGTTCTGCCCGAGCTCGCGCGCCTCGCCCGTCTCGAGGTCGTACGCGAGGGCGACCTCGGGTCGGAACCTGCTCGGATCCACCGGGAGCAGGTCCAGCGGCAGCGCGGCGCAGGCCTGGTGGTACTCGGGCGTTTGCTCGAGCACGAGCGCGAGCGCTGCCGTGTGACCCATCGCCGCGCAGTCGGCGAGGAACTTGTGGAGCACCTGGCCTCTGCTGGCCGCCTCGGTCTCACTGTCGACGCGGGGCAGGGTGGTCGAGCCAGGGCAGTGCACCGCGCGGTGCAGCCCGCTGGCGGAAGGGAGCTCACGCATGAGCGGTTCCGTTCTTCGCCTTGGCGAGCGTCGCCTGCTTGTTGGTGTACGCCTCGATCGCGCGCTTCTTCTCGGCCGCCGGGAGCGCGGAGATCGCCTTGAAGGCCTTCCGCATGCCCGGTCCGTCGGTCGCGGTGCTCACCAGGTCGAGGGCCTGCGCCAGCGGGGACCCGGCGTCGACCGCGCCCACGGGCTTCTTGGGGAACTCCACCACCTCGGCAGCGGGCGGCTGAGGCTGCTCGACCTGGCGATCTTGAGGGGCCTCGTTGGCGACGTGCTGGCTCTGCTCGTAGACCGCAGCGGGGTCGATCTCCGACACGGGCGCCGGCGCGGTCCGGGCGGGATCAGCTAGCAGGACGTCGGGCACATGCGCCGCGTCCTGCGACGCCGCGGGTGCGCTCCACGTAGCGCCGGGCGCCTCCTCCGGCGGGTGGAACTCGGTGGCGATCGCCTCCTGCTCGTCGGGCGACTCGTCCTCGCCGGGAGCGGCCAGGAGCTTCATGTACTCGGCGCGAGCGGCGTGGATCTGCCGCGCGTTCACCAGCCGGAGCTGAGCCAGCTGGGCGCCGAGCTTCTGCGCCTCGGTGAGGTCGACGCCGCGGAGCTCCACGTGCACCACATAGACGGTCGACGGCTTGCCCTCGGGCGCCACCTGCTTCGGGCGCACCACCATGCGGAGCGGCAGGCCCTGGAGCACGCCACCGGTGAGCTGCTGCAGGTGCACCAGGCAGCCGTAGAGCTGCTCGAGGCTGATGATCGACGTCGTGCGGAACTTGTAGACGCCGCCCATGCGCGCGTCGCCCAGGGCGATCACGCAGTTGAAGGTCGAGTGCGTCTTCCAGTTCGCGTCCTCGTGCTCTCCGTTGCACGGACGCGATACAGGCTCGGCGAGCGCGTTGCCGTCTCGGCCGGTGAAGTAGGTGCAGACCTCTTCGTCGCAGGACGCGGAGATCTGTCGGCCCGCGTAGAGGCAGTGCCGCGAGAGGAGCACCTCGTCGACGTCGTCGGAGAGCAGCGCGATCGGGATCTCGCGGAGCTTGCCATCCGGGCTGCCGTGCAGCTTCACGAGCTGCTCCATCAGCTGCTTGTCCGGGATGTAGTTGCCGACCTTGTCTCGCTCCAGCGTGGTGATCAGGAAGTGATCGAGCTTCTCCGGCTTCTGCCACGAGGAGCCGCCGCGGCCCTGGCGGACCTGCTCCTCCTTGCGGCCGATCTTGATCTTCCCGAGTTCGGTGACCTGCGGACGGATGGACTTCAACATGACGTGCTCCTGATTCGAGAGAGGGTTCGCCCAGCCCACCGTGCTCGGTGAGACGCGCCGGCCTGCCGGCCTCAGCGCGCCGGCCTATTCCGCCGGGCGTAAATTCAGAGGGGTTTGAACGGTCCGTGGATGTGGCGCGAGAACCGCTGCGCGTTGATGAAGTTCATCGGGTCGCCGCGCCGGCCGCGCCGGTGGCCAAGGAAGAGCAGGGCGACGACTGCGGCGGTGCACGCGCCGGTGAGGATCCAGGGAATCAAGGCAGCACCCCCAACTCCTTCGCCAGGTACAGCGCCGCGTTCAGCGCCGTCTGCACATCCACGCTCGGGCTACCCTGCTCGTGGCCCGCGATGACCAGCGCCTGCATGCGGACGACCTTGCGGAGCGCGTCCACCTGCTGGTGCAACCGCGCGTGCTCGGCCAGGTCGGCGGCGGACGAGAACCCGGCGCGGCAGGTGGCGCAGTAGCCGGCGCTCATGGTTTCACCGCCCACGCCTGCTGCACGTCGAGCCACGCCTCGATGTCCTCGTAGGTGGCGCAGCAGAACAGCCGGCCAAGCGCGGCCAGGTGCTCCCCGTCGAGCGTCGCAACCACATCGCCGAGGGGCAGCTTGCCGGCGCCGTTCCAGAGCGCGAACGCTGCGAGCAACATCACGCGCTCGCCGCTGCTGAGGTAGCCGCCGTTCTGGGCGAGCAGCTCGCACGCCTCTTCGGTGGGACCGCTGTTCTCCCAGAGGCCGCTCTTGCGCACGCGGCCGAGCAGCGCCTTGCAGACCTGGGCGAGCTGGAGATCGTTGCGGAAGATCATGGCGCACCGGCCTTGTCCCCGAGCATCCTCGACATGACCGCATCGGCCATGCGCAGCGGCGCGGGCTTCGGCTGGCACGAGCTGCACAGCATCGTCTTGGGCGTCCCGTCGATGTGCGTGTCGACGAGGATCGGCGAGCCGCAGCGATTGCAGGGGATGGAGATCACGCCGCACGCTCCGGAGCGAGCGCCACGGCCACCAGGTCCACCACCTCAGACAGTCGCTGCCCGCTCACACAAAGAAAAACAGGATCGCCGAGCCGCCCGTTCTTGCGCTCCCAGGCGCTGACGACGATCTCGCCCGCGTCGTTGAGATCCACCTCCACGTCGAGGCTGTCCGTCTGAATGTGCTTCACGGTAGCGGTTTTCATACTTGTTGCCTCCCTTGGCTAAACAGTTACTCAGCAATCACACCGGCTCGCGTCGATGCATCCCGGCGCGTGCCGCACCTCGCACCGCTCCGGCTCGTCCTCTGCCGCCCTCAGCTCGTCGTCGAGGAACCGCTCCCGCTCCGCTCGGCGGCGCGCGTTGCTGGCGCTGGCGAGGGCGAGAACGTCGTCGCCGGTGAGCGCGGCCGGGATGAGGCGGGGGGCG
>Ga0265334_10000102_pt1:5000-57530 | contig 57530 bp, 52 predicted proteins | sample 42023metaG_FD_192442 | JGI IMG/M metagenome (GOLD analysis project Ga0265334, IMG submission 192442) | Rhizosphere microbial communities from Carex aquatilis grown in University of Washington, Seatle, WA, United States - 4-20-23 metaG | ecosystem: Host-associated > Plants > Roots >...
TGATGAAGGCCAAAGGCGCTGCCCGCTATCGGGTAGCCACCCACAAGACCGCGGAGTTCGTGAAGACCCTTTCACCAGGGCTCGTATCTCACGCCCTGTCGCTGCCGGAGGTCTGTGCTTTCCAGGGAGGAGTGCCGCTGCAGGTGCAAGGTGAGACCGTCGGTGCCGTCGGCATCTCCGGCGGCAGTGGTGAACAGGATGTGGCGATAGGTCAGGCTGCTGCGGCTGCTTTGGGCTAAGCTTCCAGTTGCTTCTCTATCGTCTTGGTCCTCGCATCCACCACATCCCCCGTGTGTTTGGTGCTCACGGTCTCGATGAGCACCAGACCGCATTCCTCCTCGGCCACCGGGTTATGCAGGGTGTCCTTGGGGATCACGTAGAAGTCGCCCGGGTTCAGCGTCACGGAGCGGCCCTCCAGCTCGATCTTGAGCCGGCCGTAGACCACCAGGAACATCTCGTCTTCGTGGTCATGCTTGTGCCAGACCAACTGGCCCTTCACCTTGGCCACCTTCACGTACTGGTCGTTGACCCGGCCGATGACCTTGGGCGACCAATGCTCGGTGATGGATTCGAGGGCCTGGGTGAAGTTCGTGGGGTTCAAGCTGTCCATGGGCGGACTCCGAATTTAGGAGCGCGGAAATAGGCTCATTTTATAGGGGTTTTTTGAGATGGGCCGGCAAGGGCGCGTGTCCGCCCGGTCAACGTCCCCTCTGGTACTGCACCTGTGCCATCTTCTGGCCTTCGCCGTAGAAGAAGCCCAGGAGTCCGTAGCGGCTGCCGCGGGTCACGGGCGTGACTTCGTGCAAGAGCGAACAGGAGAAGATCACTGCGCCGCCGCGCTCGGGCACGTACAGGTCCGGGCCGAACTCAGGGAAGCGCAGCTCGCCGCCCTCGTACTCGCCGGGGTTGAGATTGATGGTCATGGCGAAGCGGCGGTGCTGGGTGTCGCGGGATTCGTTGTCCCGGTGCGCGTTGAAGTAGCCCGCGCCGGCGTCGTAGCGGATGAGCTTGAACACTTCGTGCTGGGTAACCTGGAAGCTGAAGCAGCGCTGTATCTCCGGCAGCACGCGCCTGACCAAGGCATCCTTCACCCGGTCCAGCCACACGCCGCCGTCTATATAGACGTCGCGGCGCATCTTCACGCTTGGGTCCGGTTTCCAGAGGGCCTTGTCGCCCTCCACGTAGGCGGTGCCGGAGGGCGTGCCGCCGGTCTCCTCGAAGTGGGCGATCAGGTCGCGGCAGAACTGCTCGTCCAGCGCGCGTGGGATGAAGAGCACCGGTGCCTGCTGGTGCAGGGTGCGGGACTGGGGTTTCGGCCGCGCGGCATAGAGCCCCGCCACGCGCCGTACGAACTCGCCCGCATCCCCGCTGCGCTCGAGCTTCTCCACGATGCGCAGGTTGTCGTCCAGCACCAGCGCGACCATGGTGGCAGGCGTGCTGCCGAGGAGATGTTGGGTGAGGGCGCCATCGTCCGAGAGCAGCACCAGGTCCTTGACCGGGGTTGATCCGGCCGCGGTCACTTCGGTGGGCGTGCCGAGCACCAATGCGACGCGGGTGACCTGGCCCCAGCTGATGGAGGTGTCCGCGAGCGCGACAAGCTCCGCGCGGGTGCCGGCATCGGCGGCACGGCCACAGAGGAACAGCACCATGGGCTGGCCGTGGTGCAGGTCCAGGAACAGGCATTGTTTGCCGGCGGCGTCGAGCCGTCCGAAGTCCGGTATGCGCTCGCCCGGCGTGAGGCCCGCCATGCCGAAAGCTCCTGAAAACCCTGGGGAAATCCGCCCATACTTTAGCATCCTGTTCGACATAAGCGGGGCGCGGGAGCAAGCACCCTGGGTTAAGATGCGACCCATCCGGTCTCCCCAGGTCCGCTATGGCTGCGACCCCCGAAAAGCAGAGCGCCTCCGCCGTGCTCATGATCCGGCCCGCCAACTTCGGCGCCAACCCGGAGACGGCGCAGTCCAATGCCTTCCAGAAGAGCGCCGAGTCCGGCGCCACGGCGCAGTCCCGTGCGCTCGCGGAGTTCGATGCGCTGGCGGAAGCCCTGCGCGCCGCCGGCGTGGTGGTGGAGCTGTTCGAGGATCGGCCTGAGCCTGTAACCCCCGATGCGGTCTTCCCCAACAACTGGGTGAGCTTCCACGCAGACGGCAGCGCCTGGCTCTACCCGATGCTCGCGCTCAACCGCCGCTGGGAGCGTCGCCAGGACATCCTGGATGCGCTCAAGTCCGAGCGCGGTTACGCCCTCACGGACGTGCATGATCTCTCCTATTCGGAACTGGATGGCCGCTACCTCGAAGGCACCGGCAGCCTGGTGCTGGACCGGGTGAACCGCGTCGCCTACGCCGGCCTCTCGCCGCGCACCGACGGCCGCCTGCTGCAGGATTGGGCCGGGCGTGCGGGCTACGAAGTAGTGAGTTTCCATCCGCGGGACACCAAGGGCCGGCTCATATACCACACCAACGTCATGCTATGCATCGGCGCTGGTTTCGCCCTTGGCTGCTTCGACTGCATCGCCGACGTCGCCGAGCGGGAGCGGGTCACCCAACGCCTCGCCGCCACCGGCCACGAGGGGATCGCCATCAGTCCCTATCAGATGGAATCCTTCGCCGGGAACATGCTGGAACTCGCGGGACGCTATGGCGAGACCGTGCTCGCCATGTCGGCCCGCGCCGAGCGCGCCCTGAACCCGAACCAGCGTGCGGCGCTGGAGAAGCACGCCCGCATCGTCTCCAGTCCCATAGATACCATCGAAGATTGCGCCGGCGGCAGCGTGCGCTGCATGCTGGCCGAAATCCATCTCCCGAGGGTTTAGACTATCCTCAAAGCTGCTGCGCTCGGCAGGGCGTTATTGGGCTTCGGACTCGCAGTGCCGGAAGCAAGAACGAAGCAACTGGGTGACTGCGTCACCTTCCCCGCCGCACATCCATGTGCGGCGGGCAGGCCTGGCCTGTGCTTTCCTGCACAGGCGTCCGCGGCATGCCGCGGACTCGCTCGCGACGCTTTGAGGTTCTTTTATATAAGGATGATGAAGATGGAAAAATCCCTGCAGGAGACCTACGCCCCCCACAACGCTTGTTTCGGCTGTGGCCCGGCCAATGAGAAGGGCCTGCACGTGCGCAGCTTCCCCAAGGGCACCGAGTTGGTGGCGGAGTGGGAGGCGGAGACCCACCACGAAGCTTTCCCGGGTGTCTTGAACGGCGGCATCATCGGCTCGCTGCTGGATTGCCACTGCAACTGGACCGCCGCCTGGCACCTCATGAAGAAGGCCGGCGCCGAGACGCCGCCCTGCACCGTCACCGCCGAATACGCCATCAGCTTGAAGCGCCCCACGCCCACCGAGGGACCCATCAGCCTCATCGCGCGGGTGGTGTCCTCCACCGAGGACCGGGCCGTGGTGGAAGGGGAACTCTGGGCCGGTGGCAAGCTCTGCGACACCTGCCGCGGCACTTTTGTCGCAGTGAAAGAAGGGCATCCCGCCTTCCATCGTTGGTGAGCTGAAGAGACGATTCATCAGGGGAGAGGTCATGACCGAAGGTAAGAATTGGAAGTCGGGACGCCTCTGGCTCCTGGCCCTGTTCGTGCTCGCTATCCTCACAGACTTCTTCCTGCTCAACGGCATCGACGTCATCGAGCACCCGCTGCAGGACATGCTGGTGCGCAGCTACTCCGCGGGTCGTGCGCCAGACCCGGACGTGGTGGTGGTGGATGTGGATGAGCAGAGCCTCGCCGCGGCCCAGCAGCACCTGGGCGCCGGCTGGCCCTGGCCGCGCTCCCTCTATGCCGACCTTCTGCAAGGTCTATATAAGCAAGACCCGAAGGCGGTGGTCTTCGATATCTACTTCGTGGACCCTGACAACGTGCGTCCGGAGAATGACCAGTACCTGATCCAGACCGCCACCAGTTCCGACAAGGTGTTCTTCCCGGCGGTGCGCCGCGAACAGGCGGACGACAGCGTCGGTCCGCCGCTGAAGGCCTTCCCGCCCCAGTTCGGTTTCGTGCAGGGCCCCGGCGCCGATCCCGATGCGCATATCGCCATGGTGTTCCCGCTGCAGGATCTCGCGCTCACCGGCCGCATCGGCATCGTTAATTTCTTACAGGACGCAGATAAAGTCGGGCGCCGCTACTACGCCTGGTATCCCGCCTACGGTTGGAAGCTGCCCTCGCTCCCGACGAAGGTCGCCCAGTCCCTAGGCTATCCATTGCCGGACGCCGACACGTTCGTGCTCAATTGGCGCAAGAGCGTGCCGCATGTGCCGTTCTATGACGTCTACGCCGACATGCAGAAGCAGAAGCCCGCGCGGCCGGCGGATGAGTTCAAGGGCAAGATTGTCGTCATCGGCAGCACTGCCTCGGGCCTGGGGGACTCCCATCCTTCGCCCATCGCCGCCGACTACCCCGGCGTGGACAGCCTCGCCATCGCGCTCTCGAACCTGAAAGACGGCGATTGGCAGCGCCGCAGCCCGCCCTGGGTCGGTGCGCTGCTGTCGCTCGTCTTCGTGTTCGGCCTCGCGTTCCTGTTCCGCCGCGGCAAGGGACCCTTCGTCACGGGCCTCTTCCTCTTGGGTGCCAGCATCCTGTTGCTCATCGCGGGCTACCTGCTGCTGCAACAGCGCTGGCTGCTGCCTCTCGCGCAGCCCCTGTTGTTCGCGTGGCTGTTCTTCGTCGGCATGGCGCTCGCTGAATACCTGCGGGAGCGGCGCCAGCGCCAGGTGGCCATCGGCATGTTCGGCCGCTTCCTGGACCCGCGGGTGGTGGACGATCTCGTCAAGAACCAGCGCAACCTCCTGAGCGAGGGGGCCAAGAGCCGCGAGGTCACGCTGCTCTTCTCGGACATCCGCGGCTTCACCACCCTCTCGGAATCCCGCACGCCGGAGGAGGTGGTGGCCATCCTCAACCGCTACTTCTCCAAGCAGGTGGAAGTGGTGTTCCGCCACGGCGGCACCGTGGACAAATTCATCGGTGACTGCATCATGGCTTTCTGGGGCGCGCCCCTGGCGGACCCGGACCAGGCCAAGCACGCCGTCGCCGCGGCGCTCGAGATGGCCGAGGTGCTGCTGGAATTCCGCAAGGATCTCGGTGCCGACCTGGCCGAAGTGTTCGACGTGGGCATCGGTATCCACACGGGGCAGGCGGTGGTCGGCTTCATGGGTTCCGAGAACAAGCTCGACTACACCGCCATCGGCGACACCGTGAACCTCGCCAGCCGCATCGAAGGCCAGACCAAGGGCATCGCCCGGGTACTGGTCTCCGCCGCCACCCGCGAGCGCTGCGGCGATGCCTTTGACTTCGTGGAGCGGGGTACCTATAAAGTGAAGGGCCGGGAACAACCGGTGGCGCTCTACGAGCCCAAGGAGAAGACATGAGACGTTGGCTTGGCGCAGGCGCCATCCTGCTGTTGGTGCTGGGCGCGGTGCACGCCGCCTCCAGTTCCACGGCGCAGACCGTGGTGAGCGGCAACCTCACCTCCGGACCCTATTCCGATTCCAGCGTCGTGGCCGCGGTGCCCGCCAACGCTTCCTTAAGCGTCATCGAGCGCCAGGGCGGCTGGTACCACGTGAAGCTCGCCTCGGGCCAGGACGGCTGGCTCCCCATGGCCAGCATCCGCTACAACGCCACCACCGGCAGCAGCGCCGCCCCCGGCACGGACTGGGCCAGCCTCTTCCAGAGCGGCCGCAGCGGCACCAGCGGCAGCACCGCCACCACCGGCGTGCGCGGCCTCAATACCGGCGACATCGCCAACGCCAAACCCGATCCCAAGGCCGTAGCGGAGCTGGACCAGTGGCAGGTGAAGCCCGGCGCCGCGCGCGGCTATGCCGAGAAGCTGCCGCTCACGGCCAACCCCAAGATCGCTTACCTGCCGGAGGTGAAGCCATGAACGCGCGCATCAAAGCGGCCTGCGTAGGCTTCGTGCTGCTCGGCCTGCCGCTGGCGGCCCAGAGCGTGGACCTTGGCAACCTCTTCAGCACCGTGAAGCAAGCCTTCAAGCCGGCGGATGTGAACGAGGAGCTCGCCATCGGCAAGGACGCAGCCGCGACCCTGCTCGGCGCCTCCAAGCCCATCGACGACGACGCGGTGCAGGGTTACGTGAACCGCATCGGCGTCTGGGTCGCGCTGCAGAGCGACCGGCCGGACCTGCCCTGGCGCTTCGCCGTGGTGGACTCGGACGACATCGACGCCTTCGCCGCTCCCGGCGGCTACGTCTTCATCACCCGCGGCCTCCTGCTCCACATGCACAACGAGGCGGAGCTAGCCGGCGTGCTGGGCCACGAGATCAGCCACGTGGTCATGAAGCACCACCTGAACGAACTGCAGCGCGGCGCGCGGCTGGACCTGCTCGGCCAGGCCGCCCAGTACCAGCTGCAGCAGAACGGCCACGACAGCGATATGGACCAGCAGATCATGGACAAGGTCTCCAGCGCCACCCGCACCCTGTATTCCAAGGGCCTGGACAAGGGCGACGAACTGGACGCGGACCGCATGGGCGTGGTGCTGGCGGCGCGGGCCGGCTACGACCCTTACGGCCTCCTGGCCGTGCTGCAGACCCTCGAGAGCGTGGACCCGAAGAGCAGCAGCATGCAGCTCCTCATGGCCACCCATCCCGCGCCGGCGGACCGCATCGCGGCCCTGTCCAAGGCCATGGACGCCGGCCACATGGACAAGCTCGGCAACCAGGCCGAAGGCCAGGAGCGCTTCGAGTCCGTGGTGAAGGGGCTGGTGGCAGAGGCCAAGAAAAAGCCTGCTCCGGCAGCAGCTACTAAGAAATGACCGACTGATACCTGAAAGAAAAGGGGCCTCGCGGCCCCTTTTTCTTTTATCCGGTGCGCCAGCAATTAGCCGGCGATCTCTTCCAGCATCTCATCCATGAATGCGATCGCCCTGCGCATGTGCGGCACCACGATGGTCCCGCCCACCACCAGCGCCACGCTCATGGCTTCCACGATCTCATCTTTCGTGCAGCCGGATTCGATGCACTGCCCGATGTGGTAGCTGACGCAGTCGTCGCAGCGCAGCACCATCGAGGTGGAGAGACCCAGCAGCTCTTTCGTCTTCTTGGATAGCGCGCCTTCCTGGTAGGTGAGGCTGTCCACCGAGAACACGCGCTTGATCACGCGGTTGTCCTCGGAGAGGATGCGCTCGTTCATCTTGGTCCTGAAGGCGTTGAACTCGTCTACACGCTTGCCCACGTGCGCTCCCTTAGAGGATGGTGCGACCCAGTGCAGACTGGATTAACCAGACAGCAAATTTCCCGGTCTTGTTTTCCGTGTCCATGGTGGGGTTCAGTTCCACCACTTCCATGCCGATCAGCTTGTTGCTGCGGGCCAGCACCTCGCACACCAGGTGCGATTCGCGGAAGTTGAGGCCGCCCGGCACCGGTGTGCCCACGCCCGGGGCCGCCGTCGGGTCCGAGCCGTCCAGGTCATAGGAGAGGTGGATGCCGCCCGAGGCCTTACCCAGGATCTCCATGGCTTCCTCCAGGCAGGCGGAAGCGCCGCGGGCGTCGATCTCGCTCATGGTGTACACGCGCACACCCAGCTCCTTCACCACCTTGGCTTCCTTCGCGTCCACCTGGCGCACGCCGAAGATCACCACGTTCTCCGGCTTCAGCGCCGGTTCGCGGCCGGCGATGCCGGTCAGTTCCTTGGGGCCGCGGCCGAGCAGCACCGAGAGCGGCATGCCGTGGATGTTGCCCGAGGGGCTCGTATCCGGGGTGTTCATGTCGGTATGCGCGTCGCACCAGAACACGCCCAAGTCCAGGTTCTTGCGGCGCAGGTGCTTCGCCATCCCTGAGATGGTGCCGATGGCCTGGGAATGGTCGCCGCCCAAGACCAGGGGGAACTCGCCCTTGTCCATGGTCGCTTCCACGGTGCCCGAGAGGTCGCGGCAGACCTCGCTGATCACGCCCAGGTAACGGGCGTTCTTCTCGCCGAGTTCGGCCGCTTCCATGGAGATCTGGCCGATGTTATGCATGCCGACCACGTCGTGGCCGATCTTCTTCAGGGCCGGCACCACGCCGGCCACGTGCATGGCGGAGGAGCCCATGTCGGTCCCGCGCCGCCCGGCGCCGAGGTCGAGGTGGACGTTGGTGATGCGTATCTTCTTGGGGGCCAAAGGAGTAACCGGGGGATTGCTGTGCAGGGGCGCCATTGTAACACGCCTGCATATTCACCGATTTGTGCATATTATTATTGACACCCTTGGCCCCAGCGGGTCTCATGTGCCGGTCAACCAAGGGAAGTCCCATGCCGCTCAAGATCGAAGGCCTGCTCAGCGCGTCCGAAGTGGCGCAGATCCGCGACCTGCTCAAGAACGTGAAGTTCGACGACGGCAGGGCCACCGCCGGCGTCGCCGTGCGCGACGTCAAGCACAACCTGCAGACCGTGGGCAACGACAAGGCCATGGAAGAGCCGCGCAAGATGCTCGCCGCGGCGCTCCTGCGCAACGAGGTGTTCAACCAGTTCGTGCTGCCGAACAAGGTCATGCCGCCCATGTTCAACCGCTACGACACCGGCATGGACTACGGCGGCCACGTGGACAACGCCATCATGGGCGGGGGCGATGCCCTGCGCGCCGACCTCTCCATCACCGTCTTCCTCACCGATCCCGCTGACTACGATGGCGGCGAGCTCGTCATCAACAGCGACGGCGCTCCCATCTCCGTCAAGTTCGCCGCCGGCTCGGCCGTGGTCTACACCTCCACCAGCATCCACAAGGTCGAGAAGGTCACCCGCGGCAGCCGCCTCTGCGGCGTCACCTGGGCCCAGAGCTACGTGCGGGACGAAGCCCGCCGCGAGATGCTGTATGAGCTCATGCAGCTCGCCCGCTGGGGACGCAGCGTGGCCCCGGGTTCGCAGGAAGCCATGAAGCTCAGCAAGCTGAGAGCAAATCTCATGCGTATGTGGGCGGAAGTGTAATAGTCACCTGGGTTAGGATTACCCGCGTCCCGTCCATCTCATGTAGCCCGGTGGATACCTCTAGAAATTAGAGATTTTGCACGCGGGCAAGGCGAAGATGCCCGAGCACCCGCAGTGTGCTCTTGGTGCACATGAGGATTGCGAGGGCATCTTTAACGCCGCTCCCGGGCAAAATATCAATTTATAGAGGCATCCAGAAATGTGGCAGTTGATGTTGGGCGCCGTCATGATCAGTTTCTCGGCGGTGTTCGTGCGCCTCGTCAGCGTCCCGCCCAGCGTCAGCGCCTTCTACCGCATGCTGTTCGGCGGCGGCATCCTGCTCGTCTTCATGCTGCTGAAGCGCGAGCCCATCAAGATCAGCGCGCGGGCCTTCCTAATCCTCAGCCTCGCCGCCTTCTTCTTCGCGCTGGACCTCGTGCTCTGGCACCGCAGCATCCTGTATCTCGGGCCCGGTGTCGCCACCCTGCTCCCCAACTTCCAGGTCTTCATCCTGGCCGGGGCAGGGGTGCTGTTCTTCAAGGAGCATCTCAGCTGGCTGCAGTGGCTCGCCATCGGCTTCGCCATGCTGGGCTTGGCGCTGCTGGTCGGCACCGGCTGGAGCCATCTGCCGCCGAGCTATCACCTCGGCGTCATCCTCGGCCTCGCCACCGCCTGCGCCTACGCGGGCTACATCCTCACCCTGCGCAAGCTCCAGGCCACCGGTGAGGCCGGGTCCACGTACTCCACCATCACCGTGGTGTCCCTGGTCACGGCCCTCATCATCGCCGCCGTGGTGGGCACGGAAGGGGAGTCCTTCGCCATCCCCAACTGGAGCGATGCCGGCTGGCTGTTCCTGTATGGCCTCGTGCCCCAGGTGCTGGGCTGGGTCATGATCTCCAACGCCATGCCCCGGGTGGGCACGGCCCAGGTGGGCCTGGTGCTGCTCTTGCAGCCGGCCTTCGCCTTCATCTGGGACGGGGTGTTCTTCGGGCGGCGCTTCAGCGCGCCGGAGATGGCGGGCGCCGTGCTGGCCCTCGTCTCGATCTACATGGGCTCTCTGAAGCGGACTTAAAGCTACTGCGCTTGGCATAGCTTCGTTGCGGTCCGGCTCGCAGTCCTCACGTGCATAAGAGCACGCTCCGGGTGCTCGCCTCCCGCGCCTCGCTCTGCCTGCGCTCGTAACGCTTTAAGCCGCTTCAAAAGAAAATCCGGTATCCCGTCATACCGGCGAAAGCCGGTATCCAGGTCTTAATCGGCGGGTTTCAACAAACGACTTCCAGCGCTTTCGGAAGTACTTCTATCTCTAGCTTAGTAGCGCCCGTGTAGGTCAGCTCCCCATCCGCATGGATAGGTAAGGGGACGTCCGACTCCACCGACATGCGCCCGGTGCGGAACTTCACCACCTTCGGATGGCTCATGTGCTCGCCCTTCAATACCTGGGGCAGGAGCTGGAGTATCCCTAAGCGCCCCATGCCCTTGGCCACCACCACGTCGAAGAGCCCGTCGTCGATCTCGGCGTCCGGCGCCATCACGAAAGCGCCGCCTTCCACCTTGCCGTTGTTGATGGTGAGCAGGGTGATGGGTGTCTCCAGCTTCTCGCCGTCGTGGCGGATGCGCACCGTCGGCGTCGAATGCATCAGCAGCAGGATCTTGGCCAGCGCCAGGCCGTACACCGCGTTGCCGCGTATCCAGCGGATCTTGTTCGCCTCCAGCGCCACCTGGGCGTCGAAGCCGATGCCGAGTCCATTGGCGAAATAGAAGTCGTTACAGCGGCCCACGTCCACCCGGCGCGTGCCGCCCCGCACCGCGCGCCAGCAGGCTTCGCGCCAGTCGTGGCTCGCGTCCAGCATCTTCACGAAGTCGTTGCCGGTGCCCACCGGTATCACCGCCAGCGGCGCGCCGCCGTCGGCCTTCATCCAGCCGTTCACCGCCTCGTGCACCGTGCCGTCGCCGCCGGCCACCACCACCACGGGAGGCTTGTCGGCGAGCGCTGCCGCCATCTTGGCCTGCACGTCACCGGGGCCGGTGCTGTTGAGGATGCGGTTGGGGAGCCCGAGTTCGGCGAGGTAATGGGCGATGGCAGGACCCATCTCGCGGCCGAGGCCGCGGCCCGCTTCCGGATTGACTATGAGAGGAGCTTTCGAAGCCATGCTTGTCGTCCCCAACCCCTTGAGGTTGGGCTAGCTTACCCGAGCGAGTTCAACGCTTGCGGCCTTTCTTGCCTGGCTTCGTGACGGGCTCTTCCACGTCACCTATATCCATCATCCGCGCCACGCTGCCGAGCGCCAGACGGATGGCCGCCTGCTCATCGGCCGGCAGATCCGTGAGCCTGGAGCCGAAGCGTTCCTGGAGAGGCGAGGGCAGTTCCTGGGACATCTGGCGTCCCAGCGGTGTGAGCGAGACCAGCACGCGGCGTTTGTCCTCGGGCCGCCGTTCGCGGCTCACGAGTCCCCGCACCTCGAGCCGGTCCAGGATGCCGGTGAGCGTCGCCGGGCTGAGCGCGATCGCCTTGGCCAGGGCCCCGGTGGTGAGCGCGCCGCGCGTGGCGATCTCCCGCAGGCACAGCATCTGCGGGCCCGTGAGCCCGTGGCTGCCTGAGAGCTGGCGGCTGTAAACGTCCATGGCGCGCATGATCCGGCGCAGGTCCATGAAGATGTCTTTCAACAGGTCGTGATCCAATCGACCCTCCCCTCAATACAGAGACTACTCGGAACCCTGAAAAGCGGATGCAACAACTATTATGTAATATAACATAATACTTAAAGATTTCAATACGTACCTTCAAAGCCTCCCGCACCCCAGTAAAACCGGAGGGGTTTACAGGCGCTGCTAGAATGTAGGCACCCCAAGAAGCCCTCACGGACCCTCCATGATCGCCCTCGGCCTCCGCTGTCTCCTGGCCTATCTCCTGGGTTCCCTCATGGGCGGCCTCATCGTGGGCCGGGCCTACGGCGGGGTGGATATCCGCACCCAGGGCTCCGGCAATGCCGGCGGCACCAATGCGCTGCGCACCCAGGGCAAGGTCTTCGCCCTCTGGGTCATGCTCATAGATATCGGCAAGGGCGTGGCCGCCGCCTGGCTCCTGCCCTCCATCCCGCTGCCCGTGCCGGGCGGGGAAGTGCTCACGGGCGCCTGGACCGCGGCCCTGTGCGGCATGTTCGCCATCGTCGGTCACGTGTTCCCCGTGTTCTTCGGTTTCCGCGGCGGCAAGGGTGCCGCCACCTATGTCGGCGTCGTCGGCGTGCTGGATCCCCTGGCCCTCGTGCCGGGCCTCGCCGTGTTCGCCCTCACCCTCACCCTCACGGGCTACGTCGGCCTCTCCACCATCCTCGCCGCCTGGGCCATCGCGGCGTATGCCCTCGTGTACTTCGGCCCGGCTTCCCCCGTGTTCGTGTTCGCGCTGGCCATGGGCTGCTTCATCACCTACACCCACCGGGCCAACATCGCGCGCCTCAAGGCTGGCAATGAGAACCGCTTCCACCGCGCCATGATCCTGCGCAAGCGGCCCCGGACTTAGAGCAAGCTCATGGACCGCGGTCACGCGATATTGAAGGTGCTCGCCGACGGGCACTTCCACTCCGGCGAGACGCTGGCGAAGAGCCTCGGCGTCACCCGCGCCGCCGTGTGGAAGAAGGTGCATGCCCTCGAGAAGCTCGGCCTCTCAGTGTTCCGCGTCCCGGGCAAGGGTTACCGCCTCGCGGACCCGCTGCAGCTGCTCGATGCCGAACTCATCTCCGCCGCCCTTAAACCCGCCACCCGCGGCCAGCTGAAGCGCGTCACCGTGCTGGACGTGGTGGACTCCACCAACACTTGGTTGAGCGGGCAGGGCGAGGAGCCCGCCGTCTGCTTCGCCGAATTCCAGTCCGCCGGCCGTGGCCGGCGCGGCCGCGCCTGGGTCTCGCCGTTTGGTGCAAATTTGTATATGTCGCTGTCCTGGCGCTTCGATGAGTGGCCCCCGGGCTTCACCGCCTTGGGCATGGTCACCGCCATCGCCGCCGTCCGGGCGCTGGATTCACTGGGCCTGCACGACGTGCGCATCAAGTGGCCCAATGATCTGATCGCCGCAGGCCGGAAACTGGGCGGGGTCCTCATAGACATCCAGGGCGAGCCTCCCGGCGCCACCCGCGCCGTCATCGGGCTCGGTCTCAACGTGCGCATGCCGTCTCAATCGGCTGAACAGATCGATCAGCCCTGGATGGACTTGGCCACCCTGAGCGAGGGCATGCCGCCGGAGCGCAACGCCCTGGCCGCCGCGCTCATCGAGTCTCTCGTCGGCGCGCTCAGGGACTTCGAATCCCAGGGTTTCGCCGCCTTCGGGGATGACTGGAAAAGGCTCGATCTCGTGGCCGGCCACGCCGTGGCCCTGCATTCCCACGACCACACCGTCACGGGCGTCGCCGCCGGGGTGGACGAGCAGGGCGCGCTGCTCCTGCGCACGCCCCAGGGGCTCAAGCGCTTCGTCTCCGGCGACCTCTCCTTGAGGATGACCTAGATGATCCTCCTGCTGGACATCGGCAACACCCGCATCAAGTGGATGCGCCTGAAGGACGGCGCCACCGGCCGCATGGATGCGCGCGTGCACGCGGATGAGCAGATGAAGTCCGCCATAACCGCCGCCTTCGACGGGCCGGCGCCCGAGCGCGTCGTGGCTTGCAACGTGGCCGGGCCTTTGGTGGGCAAAGCCCTCTCCGAGTATTGCCATGAGAAGTTCGGCCTCAATCCTGAATTCCTCATCTCGTCCGACGTCCGCTGCGGCGTCACCAACGGCTACACCGATCCCGTGCGCCTGGGGGCAGACCGCTGGGCCGCCGTCATCGGCGCTTTCCGCCAGTTCGGCGGGCCCGCCTGCGTCATCGATGCCGGCACCGCCATCACCGTGGATGCAGTGAAGGCGGACGGTACCCATCTCGGCGGGCTCATCGCTCCAGGTCCCCAGACCATGCGGCGGGCTCTCGCGGATGCCACCGCGGGCCTGCACGATCTCGGCGAAGGGCAGTTGGCCTTGCTCTGCAAGGACACCCGCTCCGCCATCTGGAGCGGCGGCTGGCACACCGCCGCCGGCTTCCTCGAACGCATGCACAACATGGTCGGGCGCGAGTTGGGGCCGGAGACCAAGTTCATCCTCACGGGTGGCGACGCCAAGCGCCTGGATTCGCTGCTGCCCGGGCGCTTCGTCCTCTGCCCTGAACTCGTGCTGCTCGGGCTGGCCGCCGTCGCCGGAGAGAAGCGGTGAAGCGCGCCATCTTCCTGGTCCTCCTGCTCGCGAACCTGGGGCTCTTCGCCTGGTACCACTGGTACGTGCAGCCCACGAAGAATGAGCCTCAACCCACGCCGCTGCCGGAGGCCAAGTCCCTGCAGCTCATGAGCGAACTCTCGAGCAGCGAGAAGAAGTCCCTCGCCACCCAGACCGCCGCGGCGAACGCCGAGCCGGCTCCATCCACCGCGCCCGCCGCCGTCAGCGTGGCGCCGGCGTCCACGTCACCCGTGGCTCAGGCGTCCCAGGCCTGCGCCAGCTACGGACCCTTCCCCAGCGCAGACGCCGCAAGCCAGGCCCTCACGCGCCTGAAACTCGTCGGCGTCACGGGCAGCCAGCATCTCGTGCCCGGCAAGGCCAAGCTCGGCTACTGGGTGTTCCTGCCGCCCTTCGGCTCCCGCCGCGAGGCGGACGCCGCCGCGGACCTCCTGCGCAAGAAAGGCGTGAAGGACATCTACGTGGTGGCGGACGAGGCCAACAGGAACGCCATCTCCCTGGGGGTGTTTAGCCAGAAGGAGGGGGCATTGCAGCGAGAGAAGGAGATCAAGAAGCTTGGCTACAAGCCTCAATTGGCGGAGCGGTTTAGGGATGAGCCACGCTACTGGCTCGACGCCAGGGGTGTCGAGGCCTCGCTTCCGGCTGCTGAAGCCTTTAAGGATTTGGGGGATGACGGGAATCCGGTGGGGAAAGCCAGCGCGGCCTGCCAAGGCTAATTCCCGTCATTCCGGCGGAGGCCGGAATCCAGTCCAGCTAGATGGCTTCGACCTTAATCTTCCAGGAGCGGCGCTTAGAAGGAGTCGGGGGTTCGCCGGGCGGCTGCGCTGTCCTGCTCCGCCGCCCGGTCCAGGTCATACCTCCCTGTATTCCCGTTCGGCCGGACGCGGGCATGCCCGCATAAAGCGCCGGCCTCACCCCTCTCTGGGCACCATAGCTAGAGTCAGGCAAAACCTCAGAAATCTCTCAAGACTGCTAGAATTTGAGCTGCTGCTAGGGGTAGCAGCACTTGCCAAGATGCCCGGATAGCTCAGTTGGTAGAGCGGCGCATTTGTAATGCGAAGGTCGGGGGTTCGACTCCCTCTCTGGGCACCATCTTCAATTGTGACGGGCGATAAGAGTGCCTCGATTCCGATTCGACAATTCCATAAATGAGTCCGACCTGGACAAAGAGGTCGCCAGATTTATTGAAACAATTGGTTTCAAAGGGCTCGACGATAGAATTTCTAAGCTAAATGCGAGAATGAAGCGCAATGCATTTGCTCGCTTCCTTTTTAGTGATACCCACAAGCTTGAATTCAGCATTTGGAATAGCACTAAAGCACTCCGGACCTACGGAAGAGTTCCGTCCTCGGAGGATCTGCAACATAATCGCGCATACGCGTTCATGTATGTATTCAATCGAGTTTATTCCGCGATATCACAGAGTGGACGCAAGCGCCTTCTCGGAAGTGTACAAAGTGGGTTTGTCGATGAAAATAATCTAAGCAGTTTAGAGCATGAAATTAAGACGATAGGACATTTCATAAATATAGGTGGCGAAATCGAATGTCACGATCTCGAAGAAGGGGGCTTTGATTTTATTTGCCATCGTTCTGGAGTTGAATTTGAGATCGAATGTAAAACTGTTTCTGTTGATAAGGGCCGTCAAATTCACCGGCACGATCTCTTAAGCTTGGCGGATCATTTAGTTTCCGACATTGCGACTCTGGCGAATCAGCCCAATGGCTTTGGAACAATTGTCTCTGTGAAGCTTCCGTCACGACTTACTCGGATTCCAACCGAGCTTAAAGAATTGGCGGCGGATGTAAAGAATGTTTTTGAGACAAGGCGGCCAATAGCGTCAGAAAAATGGGAGGTATCCGCTCATCAATTCCTAATTTCCGACAGCCCTTTTGGTCCCGGAACCAAATTTGATAGGCACTTGACGCAAGATTTCGTCAAGAAATTTATACCAGATTCGACTGGCCAACACTTGGTTAGTGTGACACCTGGTTTTCGCGCTGCGATTCTAGATGTGCATAGCGCCAAGCCTGATCGGTACGTATCAGAAATATATAGAGGACTGAAGGAAGGGGCCGCGCAATTTTCGAGACAAAGACCGGCGGTAATAGTTGCTGCAATTTTGGATTTCTCAAGTCAAGACTTGGAAGCGATGAGTCGTGACCCACGAGATAATGGTTTTCAAGCAATTGCTACTCGGCTGTTTAGAAGTGAGCAACGAGCGCATCTTCATACCGTCATGTTCACTGGTGACGTGGTTTTACGGCGAAAAGCAGGTGGGAGTGTGAGCTCCTCTGGAGCATCTCTTAATTTTAGAAACCTTAGCCACCCTCTTTTTGAAGACCCAAGACTCAGACTCACTTTGGATAAATAGAGTAATTGGGGACAGACCACGCTTTTTAGGGAGTTATTTTATGAAGCATTACATACTGATTCTATTGGCAGCATTCTTGGTCTGCGGCTGTGCCCATGCGCCGACCAGTTTGAACAATATCCCGCTGGCGTGGACGCCGACGGACACGGTCGCTGAGGCCGGTGCGGTCGATATGACCGGCATGGCGGATGTGAAGATCCAGATCGCCAAGTTCACGGATACACGCAAGAACCCGGCGCTCATCGCGGAGAACCGCGAGAAGGGGGTCAAGCCCGTGACTACCCGGGACGATGTGGCGGCCTACGTCACCGACCACCTCCGCGACTCCCTGCAGACGGCGGGTCTCAGCGTCACGGATACCGCCGGGACGCCCGTCCTGAGCGGCGAGATAGACAATTTCTTCGTGACGGAAGTGAGCACCTACCACGCCGAGATAACCATGCATGTCACCTTGCGCAGCGCCGCGGGCAAGACGCTGTGGACTGGCATCGTCGGCGGCAGTTCCACCACTTTCGGCCGTTCGTATAGCGCGCCGAACTACTACAAAGTCCTTTCGAACGCTGTGGTGAACATGGCACACAACCTGCTGGCGAATCCCGCGTTCCACGATGCTTTGGCGGCTAAGTAGAGACGGAGAAGGGTTATCCCTCCGTAATAATTGGGGACAGAAAATGTTGCAGCTTCCATCCGACCTCGCTCGGCAGGTCACAACGGCCCTGGCTGAGGACATCGGCGACGGTGATATCACCGCTCAACTGGTCCCCGCCGCACAGCGGGTCACAGGTAAACTCATCACCCGCGAGGAGGCGATCTTATGCGGCCGCCCTTGGGTGACTGAGGTATTCCGTCAGCTTGACCCAGCTGTCCGATTGACCTGGCATGCCGACGACGGTGACCGCGTTACTGCGGATCAGACTCTGTTTGAGATCGCGGGCCTGGCCCGGCCCGTTCTCACGGGTGAGCGCACTGCGCTCAACTTCCTCCAGCTCCTTTCCGCGACGGCGACCGCCACTCGCCGCTATGTAGATGCGGTCGCGGGAACCCGCTGCACGATCTGGGATACGCGAAAGACGGTCCCAGGACTGCGGACGGCGCAGAAATACGCGGTCTTGTGCGGCGGCGGCCAGAACTACCGCATCGGGCTTTTCGACCAGGTGCTGATCAAGGAAAACCACATCGCAGCAGCCGGCTCCCTGACCGCTGCAGTGGCAGCAGCCCGCCGCGCAGCCGGTTCACGCAAAGTCGAAGTGGACGTGGAAGTGGAGACGATGGAGGAGTTTGAGGAGGCGTTGCGCGCAGGCCCGGACATCATCATGGTCGACGAATTCAGCCTGGCCGACATGAGAGCCGCGGTAGCGCTGAACGACTCTACAGGCCATCGGGTCACAGTCGAAGCATCGGGCAGCGTGACGCTCGAGAACGTCCGCAGCGTCGCAGAGACCGGCGTTGACTACATCTCGATTGGCAGTATCACCAAGCACATCCGCGCTGTGGAACTGTCGATGCGGTTGGCATTCGCCTCTTAGGCAACAGCCGACCTGGAAATGATTGGGGACAGACCACAATTAATGAAAAAGGCCGCTCGATGAGCGGCCTTTTATTATCAAGAAGGGGAAATCGCGATTATTTCGTGGCGGAGGCCGGCGCCCCTGCTGTGCTCACGGCCGGCACGCCTGCCGCCTGCTGATACCAACCTTCCGTAATGCTGAAAGAGTGGTCGTAGAGGTCCTTCGCGCCGGCGGGGTTGTCGACACGCGCCAGCTTGCTGTTCTTGCAGCCCAGTGTCTTCTTCGTGAACTCCAATAGGCCATCCTCCATGTCCTTGGAGTGCTGGGTGGGCGGCTCGGAGTAGAGGCTCACGGAGTAGGTGTCGGGCGCGTCCGCGAACACCTTGAACTCCATCTGGCGGCGAGCGTCGTCTATACCCACCACATCCAGCTTCATCCAGCTGAAGTCCGGGGTCAGCTTGGCTCCAGCCTTGACCTTGTCCAGGGTGCGGAAGCCCTTGGCCGCCATGAACTGCTCGAACTCCTGCTCGGAGGGGGCCTTGCCCTTGCAGTCGAACTGGAAGGTCAGGTCGGCGCCGAAGGAATTCGGTTTGGCCTCATCAGCCTCGGGGCTGTCCGGGCGGACGATGATGAGGACCAGTCCGATCACGGCGAACGTCGATATGAGGCCGAGCATTATCCAGTTTCTCATCTGCAGTCTCTTCCAGTGGCGGAGCATCCGGGAGTGCGCATGATAAGGGAGAGGAGCCCGTATTTTTGTTACTAAATTCTGAAAAGAATCTGGTGAGGGCGGAGATTTAATGGTCATGCCGCTCGCCGCATGCGGCGAGCCTCTCCCATCCGGCCGAACGGGCAGGGAGGGTGAGCAGCACTGCTGCGAACGCCTAGTGCTGCCCGCGTAGCAGGGGGAGCGGCATGCCGCGAGCAAGCGGGGAAGCTGGCCGTCCCGGCCAGCCAGCGGATGAAGGAAGGGGCTATCCCGCCGTCTAGACCATGCGAAGCACTCGAGTGAACAATTGGCGACCACGGTTTTAGGGCCGCCGCAATCCCCTCCCTTGTCACAAAAGATTCATCAAACCGACCCCCTCGATGGGGAGGGGCTATCTAAATCCCTGCTCGTAACTCAGCATGCCGAGGATAGTAGGGGCAGCACCCGTTATGTGCTTAATGTCGCTCACTGATTTGTTCAGTGTTAAACCGGATTCAGTCTCACGGCCCGCCAAGCCTAGACTGAGGGATGTCTCACGCACGTAGCCATGCCGGGTCACGCGGGGCTCGGTTACGGCTGATCCTCATCATCGCCTTGGTACTGGTGGCCCTCATCCTGCTTGCGGGTAGCGGGCATTGGCTGACCGTGGACTCGCTGCGTACCCACCGCGACACCCTCATGCAGTTGGTGGATGGGCGCTTCTGGGAATCCCTGTTCATGATGGCGGCACTCACCGTGGCGCTGGTGGCGGCCAGCATGCCGGTGACGCCGGTCCTGATGCTGCTGTCAGGCATGCTCTTCAACCGCTGGGCCGGCAGCACGGTGATGCTCCTTTCCCTCACCGCGGGGTCCACGCTGGGTCTGCTGGCCGTGCGCTACCTCGCCCAGGATTTCGTGCGTACCCGTGTCCATCGCTATCCCCGCGCCCGGGCCTTGCTGCGCACGGTCGGCCAGCATCAGTCCAGCTACCTCCTGTTCCTGCGCGTCGCGCCGGGGATCCCGTTCTGGCTCACCACCATGCTGTATGCGCTCACCGGCATCACGGCGCTGCGCTTCCTGCTGCTGACCCTGGTCGGCCTGGTTCCCGACGTGGTGATCTACTGCAACGTGGGGGCGAACCTCGCACACGTGAAGTCCGCCCACGAACTCCTGTCTCCCGGGGCCATCGTGGCCCTGGGAGCCCTGGCTCTGCTTTGCCTCTCGCCGGTGCTCGTGCAGCAGCTGCGGCGGCGGGGAGTGCTGCACCGCGTGTGGCCGTTCGCGGCCGGCCGCAAGACAGGAAAGGCCGGGCACTGAGACGGCGCTATGATACGGATGCATCCGCTGCCACACGATCGTCTTTTGGAGTTTCGATGAAACCCACCATCACCGCCTTCAAGCAGTCTCCCGACCACGGCCAGGGGCTGGCGCGGGACATGCGCGTGCGCTGGGCGCTGGAGGAAGTGGGGCAGGCTTACGAGGTCCGGCTCGTCACGTTCAAGGAGATGAAAGAGCCCGCGCACCTGAAGCTGCATCCCTTCGGGCAGATACCCACCTATGAGGAAGGCAGTCTCACTCTGTTCGAGTCGGGGGCGATCATCCTGCACATCGCTGAGACCCATGCGGGCCTCTTGCCCAAGGATGCGGATGCCCGATCACGCGTCATCATGTGGATGTTCTCGTCGGTCAACACGGTGGAACCGCCGATCCTCGAGCTCCAGAACCTGAGGCTGTTTGAGAAGGACAAGCCCTGGTACCAAGAGCGGCTGCCCATGGTCGAGGACCGCGTGCGGGTCCGGCTGCATCAGCTTACCGCTCGCCTGGGGGATGCGGAATGGCTGGATGGCCCCTTCAGCGCGGGAGACCTGATGATGGTGGAAGTGCTGCTCCGCTTGAGGACGCCGGGCCTGCTGGATGAATACCCGAGCCTCGCCGCCTATGTGGCCCGCGGTGAAGCGCGTCCTGCCTACAAGCGGGCTTTCGCGGCACAGCTGGCGGTCTTCACCGCCAATTCCTAAGCCGTCGCGGCCGGCTTCTTCGTGGTAGTGATCACCACCACGCTCACCAGGATGAAGAGCGTCCCCAGGATCGTCCGCAGGCCCAGTTCCTCGCCCGCCAGGAAGTAGCCCAAGAGCACCGCCACCACCGGGTTCACGTAGGCGTAGGTGCCGACCCGGGTCGGGGATTCGTGGTGCAGCAGCCATACGTAGGCGGTGAAGGCGATGATGGAGCCGGGGACGATCAAGTACAGCAATGCCACCCAGGCGCCGAGCGAGACGGCCGCCGGATCGAAGCCATGGGGCTCGCCCAGTGTGACCGAGACGATGGCCAGGAACACGCCGCCCAGGAGCATCTGCGCCCCGGCGCTCATCACCTTGGAGGAGGGCAGCGGCTGCACGCGTGAGAATGCCGAGGCCAGACCCCAGCTGATGGACGATATGATCAGTGCCCCGGCGCCCAGCCGGTCTATTGGGGTACCGCCGAGATCCAGCGAACGGCTCACCAGCACCCCCACGCCGCCGAGGCCGATGAGGAGCGCCACGCTCAGGCGCAGCGTGAGCTTCTGGGTCCTCAGGAAGATGATCTCCGAGAGCGCCATGAATGCCGGGATCGATGCCAGCATGATGGCGGCGACACCGGAAGCCACCCGCTGTTCGGCCCAGAACACCAGACCGTAGTCGATGGCGAAGATGAGTACCCCGAGCACGGCTATGGATGCCCATTGGCGCCGGTCCGGCTGGCGCTCACCCCGCGCGAGCGCCCAGCCATAGAGCACGAGGCCCCCGGTCGTGAAGCGTATGGCCGCGAGCAGGAAGGGCGGCACCTCGTGCACGCCGATGCGGATGGCGAGGAAGGTGGACCCCCACACCAGATATATGATGGCGAAGGCCAGCAGGATCTTCCAGGTCGCGGGGCGGGCATGGGTGTTCATGGCGGCAGTGTTCATGGCGCGATATTATCCGTGAATGCATGCCGGCTGTGTTGCCGGGATGGATATAGGCTTTGTCATGGCCAAGCCTTAGGGGAACTCACATGGAATCGAACTCGCGTCCTCTGGAAGATATTCCGGTCCCCGTGAAGCTGAAGCTCGCGGCCCTCTGGACCAGCGTGATGTTCCTCTACATATACGCGGACTATTTCGGCCTCTATGTGCCCGGCGCCCTGCAGAAGATGCTGGATGGCCAGATGCCGCCCTTAGGTGCCGTCACCCAGGGCGTGCTGCTCGGCACCTCCCTCATGCTCGCCATCCCGGCCCTGATGATCTTCCTGTCCGTGGCCCTGAAGCCCGGTCTCAGCCGCTGGCTCAACATCGTCTTCGGGGTGGTCTACACGCTCATCATCTGCATCACCATGTGGAACTGGCAGTTCTACATCCTGTACGGCGTGCTCGAGATCGGCCTGACGGGCCTCGTGGTCTGGTACGCCTGGAAGTGGCCCAGGACTTTGGAGGATTAATCATGCACAGACAGATCGCGATTGCTGCAAGCTTCTTCTGCCTCTTCACGCTGGCCGCCAACGGCGCGCCTACCGCCCGCCAGCAGGAAGTGGCGCAGAAGGGCGCCATGGTCATGCCCTTCAACGTCCACAACTCCACCCACGTGTTCCAGAAGAACCAGACCGGCGGGATACAGCAGGTGGTGGCGAAGGACCCGAAGGATAAGGACCTCATCGCCGCCATCCGCAACCATCTGGTCATGGAAGCGGGGCGGTTCGGCGACGGCGACTACTCCGACCCCATGAAGATCCACGGCATGGCCATGCCGGGCGTGCAGTACCTCAGCAAGGTCAAGCCCGGTCAGATCGCCATCACCTACCGCGACGTGCCGGCGGGCGGTGCCGTGGATTACGTGGGCCGGGACGCGGCCACGGTGGACGCCATCCACAAGTGGTTCGATGCCCAGCTCGAAGATCACGGGGATGACGCCACGGACACGCCGAAGGACTGACAAGGCCCGTTTCCGGCTGGATTGTAAAGAACGTCATCTGATGCGGCCTGGGGCAGGCATCGGATGGATGTGAAACGGCCGTGATATGTCTCAGGTATTTCAGGAACGTGCTGCACCGCACAGTCTCCCGGCGGCGCGACCCGTAGATTCGAGGCATCTCGCAAGGAAGCAACGAGGGAACGCCGTCATGCCCAAGAAAAACCCCATCGGCCGCAGCATCATCGCCGCAAAAGACTGGGTGCTCCGCGTCTCGCATCAGGTCACCTCATCCGGGAGCATGGATGCGCGCCAGCCCGGCAGTGAGCGCCGCATCCGCACCCAGCCCTGGGAGCCGGAGCGGCGTAACAATGACCGGCGCGAGATTACTTAGTTCGACCTGCGCAGATAGCCGCGCCGGTCAAATGGATTCGGTCCGTCGCACATTCGTTCATATACTCAGTTCCCATGTCCATCACCTTTGATCTCGAATGGCTTCCGCTGGAGAAGCGCATGATCGCGGGCCTCAAACCCGGCGACGTGCTGCGCCGCTGGAAGACCGGCGTCTGGCATCTCGGCATCTACATGGGCGAAGGCCAGGTGCTGCACAACGCGCCCGGTCCCGGCGCGGGCGAGCGCCTGACTTCCCTGGATGCCTTCGCCCTCGGGCAGGAGATGCAGGTGGCGCGGGGCAACCCGCAGCAGCGTAGCGACGTCATGCAGCGCGCTTCCGCCATCCTCGCCAAGCCCCGCAGCTACTCCTATGTCTGGCGCAACTGCGAGCACACCGCCTACGAGATCATGGAGGGCCGGCCCCGCAGCCCCACCGTGCGCCGCACCAGCGGCGTCGTGTCCCTGCTGGTGCTCGCGGTGACAGCGAGTCTCGCCTATGCCTTCCGCCGCGGACTGGCCCGCACCGCACGCCGGTTGACGCGGTTGAATGATTGAGGATGCGCCGGCCCACCAGGATCGCCCTCATCGCCACAGGCAGCTTGCTGGGCTTGCTCCTGCTCGCCTTCCTGGGCGGTTCTTACTATGTGCGCACCGATTCCTTCCGCTCCCAGCTCCAGGCCGCGGCCTCGCGCGGCGTTGGGATGCAGGTGAGCCTGGAGGGCGCCATCAGCGTCGGGCTCTTCCCCTCACCCCATCTGAACCTGCATGACGTGCACGTGCACAACCGCGGCGTCGAGGCGGCGGTCATCGAGAAGGTGCGGATACGTTTCCGGCTGCTCTATCTCCTGCGCAAGGTGCCCGAGATCGAATCGCTGGTGCTGGAGCATCCCCGCATCCTGATCAAGAAGGGCACGGACGGAGTCCTCGATCTCGTCCGCAGCACGCCGCCCGTGCACAAGCGGCCCCATGGACCCATGGAGATCACCGCCACGGATGGCACCGTCCGTTATGAAGGTGACACCTCCGGCATGTGGGTGGAGGGTGAGGACTGCGAAGCGAAAGCCCATGACCTGCGCACCGAAGCGCCCGACGGCAGGCCCGGCCTGCAGCGCGTCAGCTTCGACGGCGATCTCAGCTGCAAGGAAGTCCGCACCCCGAAGTTCACCGCCACCGACCTCAAGGCCTCCATCGTCGCGGCAGGGAAGGGCGTGTACACCTTGCAGCCGGTCAGCTTGGAGGCCTTCGGCACCAAAGCCACCGGGAGCTTCCATGCGGACCTGGGCGGGGAGCAAGAACGCTATAGCGCCAGCTTCTCCGTGCCGCAGCTCCAGCTGTCCCGCGTCTTCAAGGAATTGGGTTTTCACCAGCTGGCGGAGGGGCAGGTGGATGCCGCCGCGGACGTCGCCACCAGCGGCCGCACCCGCGAAGAACTGACGAAAGGCCTCTCCGGCAGCGTCTCGCTGCACGGCAAGGGGCTCACCCTCGAAGGTTATGACCTGGACGGCGAACTCAAGCGCTTCGAGCGCAGTCAGCGCTTCGACCTGCTGGACGTGGGCGCGGTCGCGCTCGCGGGACCGCTGGGCCTGGTGGCCACCAAGGGCTACGACTTCTCGCGCATCAAGGGCAAGGGCGGCGGTACCAGCCCCATGCATGTGCTGGTCTCGGACTGGAAGGTGGACGAGGGAGTGGCGACCGCCGAGGACGTGGCCATGTCCACCGACACCCACCGCATGGCCCTGCAGGGCAAGCTGGATCTCTCCGCCGAGACCTTCGATGGCGTCGTCGTGGCGGTGGTCAACGCGCAGGGCTGCGTCATCGCGGAGCAGAAGCTCGAGGGGAGCTTCAGGCAGCCGAAGCTCGAGAAACCGAACGTCCTCAAGGCCCTGGCGGGGCCGGTGCGCCGCCTCGTCAACAAGGGCGAGAACCTGCTCACCCAAAGGGGCTGCAAGGTCTTCTATGACGGCTCCGTGAAGCCATATTGATACATGGCTCCGGCGAATTGCCGGTTGGATAACGGGGTATCGCCCGATGCCCTCGGGCGGGAGTCACCCCTAGCATGGTCCGACCAGTCCCGATGGATAAGGAGGCAGCCATGTACGGACACGACCAGATTCGCGATAGCTATCAGAACCTCGTCTGCAGCCCGGACGGCAACGAGAGCGTGGAATCCATCGGGCCCGGCCAGGACCGGGACAGCGTGGAGCACGCGGCGCAGGATGGCAGCGCCGAGGACGCGGATACCCAAGCCGGCGGCTCCTCTTCAGAGCGGCACGGCGATGGCCATGGCCGTGGGGCCAGCGGGGATTCCTACGAGGATGAGGCGGACAAGGTCTTGCTGCGGCCGAAACCCAAGGCCAGCACGACGGATACCTACGACGGCGGCAACCTCAGTCCCACCGGCAAGCTCATCGAGTGAGGGTGAGTGGCACCGTTTCAAAGTAGGGCCCCGGGGCTCATGCCCCGGGGCCTTCGCCGTCAGAAAGTCTTGGTGAGCCCGAGGTAGAGGCCGCGACGCGGCCCGAACTGTGAAGCGCCCACGCCGATGCCGCTGCCGTCGCGGATCTCGTACACCCGGTCCAGCAGGTTGATGATCGCGAGCCGCACGCCCACATCGCCGAAGCCGCCCAGCTCGAAGCTTCGGCTCGCCGAGATGTCGAACTGCGTGTAGGACGGCAGGCTGCCGCTGTTGGCGAAGCCGGCCCGGAGACCGCTGCCGTAGATGCCGTCCAGGCTGTAGCGCGTACCCGCCCAGAGCCGCGAGACGCCGCCGGAAGCGGTCCAGGTCTGGTCATGGTCCAGGTGCACGTAGTGGTTCTGGATGTAGGCCAGTTCCGCCGGATCGAAGTTGTATTGGCCGGAGACCACCTGGTTCCCGAGCGCGCGGGCATAGGCCAGGTTGAAGTATGCCGACGAGAGATCGCCGCTATAACTGGTGGTGAGTTCCACGCCCCAGACGCGGCCGCGCGCGTAGTTGAAAGGCGAGAACACCAGCGCCTGCCCGAACTGACCCTCATCTAACAGGTTTTTGGCGTCCTTGTAATAGCCATCCACGCCCGCCTGCCATTGCGGCGTGAAGCTGTGGGTCAGCCCCAGGTCGTAGTAGCTGTCCCTTTCCGCCGAGACGCTGGTGTTCACGTCGGACGGGAGCTGGTTGGTGGTGCCCTGGAACTTGGCGATGTCCGTGGGCGCGATCAGCTCCAGCGTCGGCGGAGTGAAGTAGCGCGAGAAGCCGCCGTGCAGGGCATCGGCCTCGTCCAACTGGTAGACGAAGTTGACGCGCGGGCTCCACTGGTTCTCGTCCACGTAGCCGTCGGACACGTCGTAGCGCAGCCCGTAGTTGAGTGTGAGCGGCGTGCTCGCCTGCCACTGGTCCTGCAGATAGGCACCGTACAGATGACCGGTGATGCCGCCGTCGTCGACGATGGTGAACGGCTGGTCGCTGGTCTGGTTCCCGTCCGCGTCCGCCGGGAACACCGCCGAGGTGTTGTCGCTGGCGGTGCGCTCCTGGTCCGCGAAGAGGCCCCAACGCAGGGTATGGGTCTCATCCAGGGCGTAGCTGGCGTCCGCCTGCACGCCGGTGTCGATGTTGCGGCGGAATATCTGCGCGGCCACGCCGTTGAACATGAGGTCCGCGACGGGATCGGGGTTGAAGCTCACGCTGGTGTAGCGGCTGAAGAATGCCACTTGATAGTCGAGCGGGCCCTTGCTCACCTGCAGCGAGAGGATGCCGTAGTCGTTGAGTTCCCGCTGGGTCTCGTTGACCTGCGAGGAATCGAACGTGGTGCGGCCGTCCAGGGTGAAGGCGGGTTGCTGACCCGGGTTGTCCGGCAACTGGAAGTTGCCCAACGAGTGCCCGAGGATCAATCCCAGCCGTGCGTCCGGGTTCAACAGGTAGGACAGGTAGGCGAAGCCACGGGCTTGCTCCGTGCCGTCATGCCCCGGATCGGATGCGGTCGGCGATTCGATGCCGAGGTCGCTCTTCAGGTAGGTGCCGGTGAAGTAATAGTTGAGCGCACCGTCGCTGCCGCCATATTCCGCGCTCGGCTGGAAGGTGCCATGGCTGCCGCCATAGAGGTCCACCGCGCCGGAGTCGGAATCCAGGCCGTCGTTGGTGGTGATGTTGACCACCCCGGCGGTACGGTAGCCGTACTGGGCGGGCAGGGCGCCGGTCAGGAAATCCAGCTTGCCGATGAAGCGTGCGCCCAGGGTGTCGCCGAAGCCGCTGATGAACTCCGGGATGATGATGCCGTTGATGCGGTACTGGAGGTCGGCGTGGTCGCCACGCACGTGCAGCTGGCCGAAGGAGTCCTGGGCCACGCCGGGTACCTGCAGCAGCACCGTCTGCAGCGGTGCGTCGGCGCCCTGGGGCAGCGCCGCGATGGCCTGGGTGTCGAAGTGGTAGCTGGTGGTGCCGGTCTCGGGGTTCAGGGTGTCCCGCGCCCGATTCAGGCGCTGGCTCTGGACCTTGATGTCACCGAGCTGGATCGTGCCGGTGGCGGCAGCAGGCGCCGCGGTGGTCGCCGCAACCGGCGCGACGGTGGTGCCGGCGATGGGCACGTCGTCGGCGTACGCGGGGATATGGCACAGCAAGAGGCATAGGCCTGCCGCCACGGGCAGGACGTGGTGGAAACGTTTCATGACTCGCTCCTCATGGCGGGCGCTGCCATGCAAGGCGCGCCCGCCGGAATGGGTTTAGGGCCTGCTGCGCGGACTACGCGCACAGGCACGATCGGCCTTCAGGGCCGGATCAACTCAAGCGTGGGAGAGGAGCAGGGAAGGCGGAGCGCGGGACGGGGGTCTCAGGAAGGCAAAGCGTCGCGCAGGGACTGCGACGCCGGTGGTCAGCAGCAGGAAGAACAGCAGCGCAGACACCACCACCGGCTTCAAGTCCGACGTGGCGGAATCGAGCGCGTTGTGACCCAGCACGTGGCAGACCGGGCAGCGCAGGTCGTCCGCGGCGGTCCGGTGGTTGTGGGTGGCCTCGATCGAATAGAGCCCCACGGTGCAGGCCAGCGCCAGCATGAGCAGCCAGGCGCGCCAGCGCGGGCGGCGGCTCTCCTGGATGCGATCTGTGGCTGGGCGGTGCATGGTCATCTTTATAGTGGACCGGGCTGGATGGGGCAACCCCGCAGGCTTGGAGTCCCGCCGCGGCCCAGAGTTCCCCAGGGGAGGGATGTCAGAATCTCACTCTCGTCTGCTGGCCTGCTTCCACCCGCGCGGTGCGGGTGGATGAGAAGTCGAGGCCGCTGGCGCCCGGCACGTCCTTCGCCGCGCAGGTCACCGCCAGGGTGTAGGTGCCGGCCGGCAGCGACGTGATGCTGAAGAAATAGAAACCGATGTCCTCGTGCTTGAGGCTGCTCGTCAGGGTGAACGGTTCCGTGCCGCCGGTCACCGGCACGTTGAAGCCCTCGGGCACGATCCCGGCGCCCTCATACACATACACCTGCGGGTCGCAGCCGTTGTCGAGGATGGGCGTGCTGCCGAGCACGAGCGAATCCGGCACCGAACCTGCGATGGTCCCCGCGTTCTTCTCGTCCACCAGCCGTGACACGGGCTTGAGCGCGTAGCTCGGCATGGCGCCGCTGGTGTCGATGACGAGAGCCTGATGCAGCTCGACGGTGATGAGGATGTCCGAGGTCAGGCCCTCACCCACGGTGAAGTCGCCCTCGGTCTTGAGGCTCCCGACGTCGAGCGGATAGCGGTTGCCGTTGTCCGCGATCACGTAGGAGTCGTCGGCATCCACGTCCAGGCGGATCCATTGGTAGTCGCCGGCCGGCACGATCACGTCCGTGACGATCGGGGTCTGCCCGGACGATTCCAGGTCGACGGTCTGTTCCGTGCCGAGAGGCAGATTCGTCTGCGAGCCGCCGCCGCCCAGGGTCACGGCCCGGAAAGCGACGACCACGTTGCGGACGCCTCCCGCCGGCGATCCGGAGACGGAGAGGTCGAACCTCCCGTTGAAACTGTCCTCGCAGCCGCCGAGGCCCGTCAGCAGCGCCAGCAGCGGGAGCGCGCAGGCCAGATATGCATTGCGTCGTGACATGAGCGGTATCGCGGCCTCATCCATGCAGTGGAGGCGGAGACGACGATTATAGCCGCGGCGCTACTTCTGCGGGTCCAGCGCCGCGATGAAAGCAGGCATATCCTGGGGCATGCCTTCGCTCACGGTCCATTGGCCACCCTTGCGGTAGACCAGGAGCGGCGTGCCCTGGCCGCCTGCGTCGGCCATCTGATCGTTATGGGTTTCTATCGCCGCCTTCAACCCATCCGGCAGCGGGCCCAGTTCCGGGATACCGCCTTCCTCCTGGCTGTGGTCGAAATCCGTCTCATCCTTCGCGAGGGCCGCGACCCGGTCCTTGGCCGAGAGGATCGCGGCGGCGCGCCCGGCGCTGGATTTCTTCAGGGTCGCCACCATCGCCCAGCGCACGTGCAGCTTGCCGGACTGCACCAGAGGGTGCAGTTGGGTCCATAGCTGGTTGCAGTAGCTGCAGTTGGCATCCGCATAGACATAGATGAGCGGCGCCGTGGGGGCGCCTTCATCTACGAGATAAGGGTCATGGGCCAGTGTCGCGGCGGTGTTCTCCGCTGACGCCGCCATCACGTACTTCTCGTAGTACTGCTGGGTCAGGTTGACGCCGGCCTTGTCCACCAGCGGCGAGCTGAAGGCGTAGCCGCCGCTCGGGGTGGTGAAGATGATCAGCATGTGGCCCTGGTAACTCACGGTCCAGCCCGTGAGTCCGTCCACGGCGGGGAAGCTCCTCTTGATATGGCCGCCGTCCTGCACCAGCCGCTGCAGGGCGGCCGGCACCGCGGGTGAGGCGGGGGTGGGCGGAGTGGCTGCGGTCGCGGCGAGGGGCAGCAGGGTGGCAAGGAGGAGCGGGGGGAGGTATCTCATCCTTGGGATTGTGCGGGCACCTTGGCCCCCCGCGCAACACGCGGTCCAAGGAGGCATCCCGCGAGGCGGTCATCCGTCTTTCAGGGTCCGCCGGAGCCGGCGGGGTGTCCTTTGCCAGTGAGCGCTTTCCTTCTTGCTTGGGCGGCTCTCAGCGCAGCCTCCAGTGCTGTCAGGTTCTGGGACAACGCGGTCTTCGGCTCTGGCCCCGTGGCGGAAGTGCGCGCCGTCATGTGCACATCCACCATCCCCTCCACCGGCAGCAGCGCCGTCCTCTCATCGGTGGAAGCCATCGGGATGGCCAGTTCCAATCGATAGCTGCCCGAAGATCCCGTAAGTGTAACGGCATAAGGATCGATGCGCGTGACGGTCTCTCCGGTTGGCAATCGCGCGCCTGTCTGCACCACGCTCTCACCGCCGGGGCCCATCAGCGTCGCCACGGCCGCCTGCTGGTCATCGCACTGCTGTGTGTCGCCCATGCAGGCGATGCCGTTCACCTTATAAGGGCTGTTCTCCGCGATCTCCGGAGCGGATCGGCTTGCGGCATCGGCCACGCCGAAGAGATGCGCGGAAGCGGCTCCCTGCGCGTGGTCGATGAGCGAAGGCATCGCCGCGGGCCGGGCGGGCGGGGCAGGCTGCGACGAGATGTGCGCCGTCGCGCCTAGCAGGATTTGGGACGCCAGTCCCATTACGGTGAGCGCGGACAAGGCGGTGACCGTCCCGGGCCATCCCGGACGGAAGCGCATTTTCACTGGCCCGATCCTTTTCATCCTTCTGCCCATCGCTTGGAAAACCGCAGGCACGCGCAGGTTTATTGACATATGAAAACACATTATGTATCCGTATGCCTCCCTCGCAACGGGGGATAGGGGTAGCAACAAGAATCGCTGTTCAAGGGGAGTACCGATGGACTGGTCGACCGTGCGTTTGTTTGGACTGCATCTTATTCGTTTCACCGGGTTCCGTGCCCGACACGCGTTGGCAACGACGGGGTTCGCCCTCGCATTGGCCATCGCGCCTGCCGCCTGGGCCACCGTGCCCGGCAGCGTGGCCGGCGCATTCTCGGTTGACGGTACCGGCACGGGCAACTACGCCATCCCCATCGCCCTGCCGCCCGGCGTGGCGGGAGTCCAGCCGGACCTGAAGCTCATCTACTCGAGCCGGGCTTCCGACGGACAGCTGGGCGTGGGTTGGTCCCTCTCGGGGCTCTCGGCCGTCACCCGTTGCGCGCGCTTCTATGATGTGGACAACATCAACGGCGGTGTCCAGTTCGACACCAACGACCGGTTCTGTCTGGATGGGCAGCGCGTCCGCAGCATCGGGGGCGATACCTACGGAGCCTCGGGGACGCATTACCGCACCGAGATCGAGTCCTACCACGACGTCGTCTCCCTCGGCGTCGCCGGCGGCGGCCCGCTGTATTTCACGATCCATGACCGCGCCGGCCTGAACTACACCTACGGCAACACCACTGCCTGCATCCTGGCTGCCAGCAACGGCGCCTGCGTGGCCTGGCCCGTTACGCAGATCACGGATCGCCACGATAACTTCATCAGCTTCACCTACGTCGCCGTCGGTACCACCGAATACAAGCTCAGCGAGATCGACTACGGCAACCGCAACGGCACCAACGTCGGCAAGGTCCAGTTCTCCTATTCCACGGGCCGCCCCGACAAGTACTACCGCTACGCGGGCAACACCCAGACGGCCGCCACCGGCACCGCCGCGCTCAACGCCACCGTGCGTCTCAGCAGCATCGCGGTCTACGATTCTGATACCACCCTGGTGCGCAAGTACTCTCTCTCCTACACCACCTCCACCACGGGGCGCAGCCTGCTCGGCAGCGTCACCCAGTGCAGCGATTCGGCTGGCACCAATTGCCTGCCTGCCACCAACTTCACCTGGGGCCAGACTCCAGGGGGCTTCCAATCCACCACGGCGTCCAACACCACCGTGCCTGCCAACGCGGCGGACCTGGTGACGGGCGACTTCGACGGCGACGGCATCACGGATTACATGTACGTCACCTCCAACACCTGGAAGGTGCTGTTGGGCAAGCGCATGTTGACCGGTGGCGCCATCATCAACACCGGCATCACCCTCAGCAGCGCGGATCAGCCTCAATATGCGATCGTGGGCGACATAGACGGCGATGGCTGCGCCGACATGATGGTGCCCCTCACCGCCACCGCCGATCGCTGGCAGCAGTACATATCGGACTGCAACGGCCACCTCACCATGGTGGACAACGCCCTGCACACCTTCGGCTCCCAGACCCTCCACCCGATGATCATCGATCTCAACGGGGACGGCATCCAGGACCTCGTCTTCCGGAGTGCCGGCGAACTGTATTTCATCCTCGGCACCGGCGCCCCCTTCGTGGGCAGCAGCCGCGTGGATACCGGCCTCTCCCTGACCGATACGCAGCAGCTCTATCCTCTCAATTTCTTCGGCAACGGCCACATGCAGTTCTACGTCACCTCCGATGGCACCGGCGTCGGTGGGGGCGGTGGAGGCGGCGGGGGTGGTGGCGGAGGAGGCGGCGGCGGCGGTGGTGGCCAACAGCAGCAACTTCAGAGCCAGACACTGGCAGTGACGGCAACGGTGGCCGTGAGTGCGGGCACCATCTTGGATTGGAACAGCACCGCCGTCAGCATCGTGGCCACCAGCGCAGCCGTGCCTAACCTCACACCCCAGAGCATTGTGCTCCTGGACATCAATGGCGACGGCTTGACCGACCTGGTCTCCTTTCTGTGCACCGGCAACCAGTGCGGCTGGTATCCCTACCTGAACAAGGGCGGGAGCTGGGTCTGGAACAACAATGCCTTCACCTTCTCCGACACCATGCACGATACCCGGGTAGCTATGACCCGCGTCATGGACTATGACGGCGACGGCCAGCAAGACCTGGTGTACCCGAGTCCCACCGGCAGCAACTGGGTGGTGCTGGAGGGCGCCGGTACCGACCTCGCCGCCGCGACGGTCAACACCGGCGTGCTAGCCGTTAACCCCACCAGCGCCATGGTGGTGGACTACGAAGGCGACGGGCTGCCCGACCTGATGTATCCCGATAGCACCTGGAAGGCCTACCTGCGCGGCGCCGGCAAGGCCACCGATCTCCTGACCCAGATCACCGACGGCCTGGGCCGCAACACTTATATCGAATACCAACCCCTCAACGCCGTCTGGACCGCCGTCTACGGCGGGCCCATGGACAGCAGCAGTGCGCCCAACCTGGATGCGCCGCTGGTGCACAATTTCCTCGGGCCTCTCTACGTGGTGTTCCAGTACGGGGTCGATTCCGCCACGCCCGGCACCGCCACCGGTTCAGTCATCAACACCCAGTACGCCTATTGGGGCGCCAAGATGGATTCCCAGGGACGCGGCTTCCTGGGTTTCTATCAGGTGCAGGCTTCCAACATCAACAGCGGCATCGTCACCCTCAACAAGACCGCGCAGCAGACATTCCCCTTCACCGGCATGGTCACGGAATCGGACGTCTACGCGGTGCCCGGGGCCATCCAGACAGTGGATCACACAAATATCCTGAACCGCCTGCAGAGCAAGTGTTATGCCCTGCCCGACGGGCAGCAGTGCGACACCACGCCGCCGCCTCCGCCCGCGCCGCCCCATGCCCCCAGTTCCAGCACGCTGGTGGACAAGACGGTGTACACGCTCGCCACCCATGCCACCAGTGGCACCAGCAACCATAGCGAGCTGGTCTACATTCAGAATTCCACCCGCACCCGCCGTGAACTCGGCAGCAGCAGCACCGCATACCAGACCATCTCCACAACCTATACCTACAATGGTTGGGGCGAAGCCCTGCAGGTGGTGGCCACCACTACCGACAGTCAGGCGGGGGATTCCCTCACCGTCACCACCACCAACACCTATGGCGCGGATGACACCACCTCGGGCAACGCCCACTGGGCCCTGGACCGGCTTACGGATTCCACCGTGACCCAGTCCTACACCTACAATTCGCCCACGGGACCCGTCACCAGCAGCGTGACCCATGAGTCGACGTTCACCTACCGTGGTGCAGCCAGCTTTTCCCTGAGCAGCGAGACCGCCAACGCCAACAGCACCACGCCGCTCACCACCACTTACGCTTACGACACCTTCGGCAACAAGATCTCGGCGGTGCAGACCGGCAGCGGCATCCCCACCGGCGGCTACACCACCAGCACCGCCTACGATGCCGACGGCCTGTATCCGGTCTCCACCACCAACGCCCTGGGGCAGATCACCCAGTATCAATATGATGCCCGCTTCGGCAGCCAGTCCAAGGTGACGGATCCCAACGGCATCGCCGTGACCACCACCTACGATGCCTTCGGCCGCAAGCTCACCCAGACCGGGCCGCGTGCTGCGCAGACCGTAGCCTGGGACTACGAGTGGTGCACCAGCTGCCGCGCGCCGAACGCGGTGTTCTATTCCACCGAGACCCACGGCGACGGCCAGCTCATCCGCACGCAGTACGATGCGGCCGGTCGTGTGGTGCTCACCCGCCACTACGGCCTGGGCGGCACCGGTCTGGATACCTTCACCGCCTACGATCCGCTGGGCCGCGCCTACATGACCAGCGCGCCTTTCCAGGATAATTCGGGGGCGAATACCCTGCCCCTGTGCTGGACCTACACCAGCTATGACATCCTCGGACGTGCCATCGAGGTGGACGCCCCGGCCCAGGGCGCGAGCTGCAATGGCCCGAGCCTCACCACCGTCTCCAACTCATATTTCAGTGCGGCGCCTTCCGGCCAGGTCTACGCAGTTACGACTTCGAGTTACAACGGCCTTAGTCCACCGTCACGGACCCGCGCGGCAATTCCGCCACCCGCACCGACGATGCCTTCGCCAAGACTTGGGCTGTGCAGGACTCCATCGGCGGTACCGCGACCTACGGCTATGATGCCTTCGGCAACACCAAGGACGTGTGGATCCAGGGTGCCGACGGGATGACCAGCCACACCCACATGACCTATGACGTCCGCGGCTTCAAGACCTCTATGGACGATCAGGACATGGGCCATTGGACCTATGCCTACGATGCCCTGGGCCGGCTCACCGGCCAGACCAACGCCAACAGCCAGTCCGTGAGCCTGAGCTATGACGCCCTGGGGCGTCTCGTGCAGCGCGTCGAACCGGAGGGCACCACCACCTGGACCTATGACACGGCTGCAAACGGCATCGGCAAGCTGGCCTCCGTCACCGCGCCCGGCGGCTACAGCGCGAGCTACACCTACAACACCTACGGCCAGTCGGACCAGTCCACCGTCATCCCGGGCACGGGCGCGGCTTCGTATGTGCTGGACCGGAACTACGACACCTTGGGGCGGCTCGCGACCCTCGTCTACCCGTCCTTCAACGTGGCGGGCACTGCCTACGGCCTCTCGGTCGGCTATTGCTACGACGACACCGGCCACCTGACCACCGTCTTCGACAGGTCCACCGGCCAGACCTGCACCGGCGGCGTGAGCCAGTATTACTGGCAGGCCACCGCTGCGGACGAGCGGGATAACGTCACCGCCGATAACCTGGGCGCGTCGCCGGGCGTGCTGCCCCTCGCCGAAGTGCGCACCTTCGATGATGCCACCGGCCGCGTCACCGGTATCGGCGTCGCCGGGGACACCACGCTGGAAGACCAGGCCTATACCTGGGATCTCGACGGCAACTTCACTGGCCGCACGGACGGGCTGAACAGCGCATCCGAGGTGGTGCACTACGACGCCATGAACCGCATGAAGAGTTCGACCCTGACCGTCGGCACTGTCGCCAACGGCCAGGAGAACTACGCTTACGACAGCATGGGCAACCTGCGCCAGCGCGGCAGCGTGGCCCAGAGCTATGTGTACCAGGAAGACGGCACCCCGGGCGTCGGCCCCCACACGCTGCAGTCCGTGAGCGTCGGTGGCACGCCGGTCTCCCTAACCTATGACAATGACGGCAATGTCACCGTCGAAGGCACCCGCGGCCTCACCTGGGCGTCCTATGACAAGCCCAGCTTCATCGCCGACAGCGCCTCCGGCATCAGCGAGCAGTTCATGTACGGTCCCGACCGGGAGCTGTACCAGGAGGTCGCGTCCCAGGGCGGCCACAGCATCACCACCACCCACCTCTGGGGTTTGGTGGATATCGCCGATGACAGCGCGAGTGGCGAGACCATCCGGCTCTCCATCACCGCCGGCAGCCTCGTCATCGCCCAGCAGGTGCTCGCCGGCAGCGCGCCGGGCACCACCCTCTATCTGCTGCACGATGCCATGGGCAGCGTCATCCAGCAGGCGTATGTGAACGCCGGTGCCTGGGTCGGCACCAACGCCGTGGCCTACGGGCCCTGGGGCGATTCGCGTGACGTGAGCACGGGCGGGGCCAATACGCTTGCCTTCATCAACCTCGCCGGCATGGCGAATCTGGGTTTCACCGGCCAGACCAACCTGAGCTTAGGCTTGGTGCACATGGGCGGTCGCGTGTATGACCCGGCTATCGGAAGGTTTTTATCGGCAGACCCCAACGTGCAGTACCCGCTCTCGCCCCAGAGCTACAACCGGTACGTGTATGTCAACAATAATCCGTTGAGTTACACGGATCCGACGGGGTATATGAGTCTAGGTGACATAGTCGAGACTATAGTCATCATATATATCGCTTATGAAACGGGGTATTACGCGGACGGATGGGCGGGCGGCGGCGTAGGAGGCGCAACCGTAGGCGGCATGGCGGGAGGCGCCACAGCAGGCTATCTCAGCACGCCTGGGACACCGGACGACCGTCTGAAGGGAGCTGGAGAAGGAGGCCTCGAAGGGGGCGCCTTTGGATACATCGGGGGTTCCTTCGGAGTCGAAGGCTCCACCGCAGGTACGGCATCGTATTTCGAGAAAGCCGCGGTTGAAGGTTTGGTAGGTGGCGCATTCAGCATGGCGGGCGGTGGTCGGTTCGGAGATGGGTTCCTGAGTGCTGCAGTGGGCAGCTTGGATGAGCCCTTGCTGAATGAGATCGGTAGCGCCGATACCTATCACATGCTCGAACAGGCCATTGTGGCGGCTGCCATAGGTGGAAGCTTGAGTAGCCTCGCGGGCGGGAGCTTCGCGGATGGCGCCGTGACGGCAGCATTCCAGAATCTGTTTAATGCGCAGGAAGGCGGGAAAACAGATTCGGATGAAAGAGATGTCGAATTTATACCGAGCAATGACCCTGATAGCCTTTATCCTTATAACGCATACGTTCTGGACGGTGACGGTAATGTAGTTGGCGGACCATATGCTGCATCAGTTTTGCCAGATGCAAATTACTGTGATTCTGGTTTGGCTTGCACAGTCCATAGCGGCACATATAGCTATGTCGCAGAACTTGGTGAGCATCGCTATGCTCTTAATAAGAAATATATGATGCTCTGGGTCGGCGATGCTCCTTCGGCAGATGGCAGTAGGACTCTCTCCGGGGTATGGGTTCATAAGGGAGGGTATAATGAGACCACTTCTGCAGGGTGTTTGACGGTCAGCCCAGCAGATTGGTCTAAATTTATTTCTAATTTTTCATGGCTGACACATGGACAGATTACTATCAGGCCAAATGAATAACAGGGATAAATAACCATGGATAGAAACATCTTTGGAAGAATTGGGTTTATGGCTGTGTTTTGCGCCGTTTTATCTTTTTCTGGCGCAGCTTGTTCCAATGATTTGGCCAAGACAGATAGCCATGATCCACAGAAAATCATGGATGATTTTCAGTTTGGAGTTTTGAAATTAGGTTTAAAAGAAAAAGATTTCAATTCTGTTTTTGAGGATGTAGATCATTTTCCTTCAGGCAAGGCAGGGAACTGTGCGGTTTATGATTTAGCCGGCAATAAGCTCAAAGACATCTATCCGTGGATCACGACGAACATAGTCGAACTTACATTCTCCCCTAGCCCGGGTGGGCAAGATGGATTACTGACCCAGATATCAATTGGGCTGTCGTCTTCAGATGAAGCTCAGGTTTTAGTAAATAGATATACAAGGATTTTTGGGCTTCCCAAAGCTTCGGCGAAGAATATCCAGGAATGGCAATTGGGCAACGGGATTATTCTTCGCGTGAGCACGTATCATGATCATAGCGCCGTATTTATTTCTCCAAATATTGAAGCATGTATCGGCGGCTAAACAAGATATTGGTTAGGCTGGCTATGGCATTATGGATAGAAATGGGCGCTTCGGCGTCCGTTTCATTTTAGGATTGAGCAAAATCGCGGATTTTGCGCCTGATGTAAGGCGCAGCAGCTGTATCCCAACATTTCTCTGGGAAATTTGTCTGTGATGCAAATGGATGCAAGATAGACCAATGACCTCAATGGAATTTGATGGAGGAAATATGAAACGCAAAGGATTGTCTTACATCGCCGCTTTTTGCGCGTGCTTACTCCCTTTGATGGCAAGCTGTGATCAGAGGGCGGATGAGACACAAGAGATAATCTTGGCGTCCGATAATTTCCAGCCCACTTCTCTTTTTTTCATCCATTTTCTTGACGGGATGATACCGATTCCCAATAGATATCATCTCAATGCGGACTCCAGTCGACCGAATTACGATTGGGAGTTTGTAAGCCCCACGGCGACGTCAAGCAAGCATCGAATAGCGCCTGATCAGTGGCTTACTGGCGAAATAACTATGGGTGGTATCGATCGGTTACCAACCGATCTGCAACTTCCTTCAGATGCTCCTGCCGCAAAATTCGACTGTTATGGCCTATCAATTGAGATAAGAAATACAAAAATCCAAGATGTCCATTACGTGCTTTTCTTGAAAGATAAAAGATACCTATCCGTATTCGACCACAACGACGATCTGTGGAAAGCGATGTTACTCGTCTATGGAAGATCGACTGGACATCAAGATGTATGCTCTCAAATTAATAGTATTTCTCCTCATCCATAATCTCGTCGAAGATTAGTCAAGATACTGAGCAGAAAATCGCGAATTTTGCGCCTGATGCAAGGCGCGGTGAGCGCGAGCAGCGCAGTTGCCCAGCCGGATGGATGCGATACTGATGAATATACTAGCAAGTCTCTTTTCAATACTGGTTGTCTCGGCGCCTGGCCATGTTCCGTGTGGGGGCGGCACTGCAGGAAATTCCGTTAGCATTCAATGGAGCGAAAATAAAATAATTACACTCCCTAATTGCGCTTTAATTGAGCTTCGTCATGAGGCTGATGCTGGTGGGAAATCTGATTCAGCGAAGGTTTATTTCAGAGAATCTGAGGCTTCTGAGCGGCGCTATCTTTTTACAGTCGAGCGATCTGGCACCATTTACTGGGATGACAAGGCGGCAAGATTGCTTGTTCAGGATCGAGTTGGCGCGAATGAATACAGATTATTGTTTTTTGATCTTTCCAAGCTTGCGATAAATGCGGAGCCGGCGAAGATAAATGAAGACATCCTTAAGCAGATGAAGCAGTCGCTCAAGGATGGCGAGAGCATCGTTCAGTATTGGCCTGCATTCGTTGCGTGGTCACACGACACCGCCATCGTGCTAGTAGACTCAGCAATCGGACATCAAGCTGGCGGCAGTTTGGCGTCTCACTGCGAGGGATATGTTGTTTCCACTGCGGATGAGCACATCGTTACAAGATTGTCACAAAATGACCTTCAAACTAAATACGATGCTCGTTGTCCAAACTGAGTATCTCTGAGTAGCGTGCTTTCTTGTTAGATGCGGCGACTAGCAGGCATTGACGAGAAGCATCCATTCCAGGACTAGAGACGGGCGCTTCGGCGCTCGTTTCATTTTAGGCATTGAGCAAAATCGCGGATTTTGCGCCTGATGCAAGGCATGTCGAGCGTGAGCAGCGCAGTTGGCTCTTGTGGCCAATGAGCACGCGCAGCGCGAGGCAGCAACGCCGCAGCAGGGCAAAAGACGCATTTTGACTGCATGATGCCTTGGGGAGTGTCATTAGCAGGCGTATGTGAATGCCGGTGCCTGGGTCGGCACCAACGCCGTGGCCTACGGGCCCTGGGGCGATTCGCGTGACGTGAGCACGGGCGGCGCCAATACGCTTGCCTTCATCAACCTCGCCGGCATGGCGAACTTAGGCTTCACCGGCCAGACCAACCTGAGCTTAGGGCTCGTGCACATGGGCGGTCGCGTGTATGACCCGGCCATCGGCCGGTTCCTGAGCGCGGACCCCAACGTTCAGTATCCGCTCTCGCCCCAGAGCTACAACCGGTACGTGTACGTCAATAACAACCCGTTGTCGTATACGGATCCGACGGGGTATTTGAGTTTCGGGCAAGTGGTCGAGATTGTAGCGATCGTCGTTCTCTCCGTGGTTACGGCGGGCGCCGCTGCTGCTGCATATGCTGCCGCTGCCGGTGTCGCCGTTGGTTCTACAGCCGCGCTTGCTGTGGGGGTACTCGCAGGGGGTGCCGTAGCAGGATTCTTAAGCACGCCAGGCAATTTGGGAGACAGGCTGGGTGGAGCATTAGCCGGAGCCTGTACCGCCGGTGTGTTTAACTACATTGGCACGGCTTTTGGAGTCGCGGGCTCTACAGCTGGGACCGCTTCATATTTTGAGAAAGCGGCTGTGGAAGGCTTGGCTGGCGGTGCATTCAGTGTGGCGGGAGGCGGACGATTTGGGGACGGATTCCTGGGCGCTGCCGTAGGCAGTTTGGATGCGCCGCTGCTGGGTGCGATTGGCACGAAAGATGTCTACGCGAGAGTGGAGCAAGCCATGGTCGCGGCAGCTATTGGCGGTAGCGTGAGTAGCATCTCGGGTGGTAGTTTTGAGGATGGAGCCGAGACAGCGGCTTTCCAGAATCTATTTAATGACCAAACCCATGAAGGCAGTGATGACGCTGCGGGCAAGAGAGAGGCGCTCGCCGAAGATGCAGAGGCTGATCTTGCCGACGGAGTAACGGACTACAATTACGATGATCCGCAAGGGGTGTTGCCGGCCAGATCTTACAAGTGCAATTTGTACGTTCATGACGACTTAGAAGATGTCGATATTCCGGCGCCTATGTATGCTCCACATAGTAAATTCCCGCTTCAAGCTGGCGGGTGGGCAAATGCAGCTAGCATTACCGGTTTTCAGAAAGTTACTATCCCCCAGCGCGGTGATATCGTTGCTTGGGCCAACGATTCCGGGGATGCTACAGGGCATGTCGGTATCGTCGTTGACCCACAGAAGCGACTAACTATCTCTGCAGGCAAGGCGGGTATTGTCGAAAATCATTTTGGTTTTATAACAGGGCAGAATTACGTCTATTGGCGATACGTAGGGACGCAGTAATTATTATTACTAGGATGTGAACATGAATATTTGGCACCGTCTGGGATTATTTGCGGTAGTGTTGCCGTTGATTGCGGTTTGGTCATGCACATCTAATGGGGATGTCGCTAATGCAAAGACTCTAAAAATTGAATTGATCTCCATTTCTCAAGATGCCCCTGATTGGTCAGAGAATGACCCGGAACCATATAAATTAGCGACTCAAAAGCAATTCGAAGAGATACGAAATAGCCCTTGTAGCTATCTGAAAGCATCCGAGGAGTTGCTTTCTACGAGTCAGCTGACACCTAAACAACAGTTGATCCTGCCGTATGTACTTATGAAGCTCCCATTGAGGGGATATCTGGATTGGATGAGTTTCTCCCTAGGGATATACAAGAAAGGTTTGGTCTCCGCAGATTTCCTGGATGTCGTAGTTTTCCCTGATCCGGATCAAAGACGAGATGTGTATTTTGCTTCTGATGAGAAAGCCATAACTGGTTTTTATTCGGCATTCCCAAATGAAGTGAGCGGCATAGCTTCGAATAAGGATGATTGGTCTGCAATGTCCCTAAAAGTGGCAAACGGACAACGGGGCCGCGAGCTAATTCCTTATATGAAAGGTTACGGGATCGAGACCCCAGTCATCGATATGAAGTCTTCATGCAAGTGATAAGAGCGAGACACAATGCCAAGTTCATGATGGCGGCCACACTGGTTATCATCGCTCCAACCATTTGCTATAGCTCCGAAGATATCCTAAAAAACGTACTCCTGTTTGGCTCTATTCCTTACAGGATGGCGGATGAGGCTGGGAATGAGGCGCGCACAGAAAAGCATATTTATGAATACAAGCTATTGGATTTAAATGCGCAAGAGGTAGACGCGAACCTGCCTGAGTCTGTGGATGTATATGCGCTTGTTGACGCCAAATTATTGTTGGCGAAGGGCATCAAGAACGTCTGTGTGAGCCTTGTGCTCAATGCGGATGTGGCTGATATAACGACTAACAATAGCTTGCATATGCCATCCGTTGATGAGAAATCCGTGAAGGCAGTACCTGGTATTTTTAATTGGCAGCAATGCCAATCCGACCCATACACAGACGAATATAAGCGAAGTCTTTTGATAAAATTCAGTGATATAGGCTTGAAGAATATCTCTTCTTCTCTTCTAAAGAAGAATCAATGGCCAACCGACTATAAGATCGAAGTTAAGGTTGTAGGCGATGGCAAGGTTCTTGGTGAAAAGACTAGAGAGATCCAAAATCCTCTCGCTGATTGAGATATGAAAAAATGGGTGTTGGTTGTTATTGGAGGGGCGCTCGTTATTTGGGCCGCCGCATACGCAATGTTAGGGAAGAAATCAGATGGTTTGATTTCTAAGCTGAACGCGCATGTGCTTGTCATTCCATCGCATTATTCTTTGGAAGGCGAAGTGCCCGGCTGGTTACGCAGGTTGCCTGGGCTCGATAGCTCTAATAAAGAGATATTGCTCGGTTTTGATGCTGATGAACTTGCGGCGCAAATTGCAGGCTACAAACCGTGGGATGGCAAATATAAAGAGAATATTGCGGTAGACCTCGCCGCTCTGAATTCAGTTGAGATTGATAGAGTGAGCCATCCAGAAGAGCTCAAAGATATCTGGTATGGAACTGGTTCGTATAAAGATCGGACTGTTGAGCCCTATCAAGATCATCCTTGGTACAAGGTGTTTCGAAAAGTTGAATATCCGAACTCGTGGGCGGTTGTCACTCAATATCCCGATACTGCCAAACCATTGCCATCGGATGCCGCGGGCGTTTTGCTTGCGGAATGCTTAACACTGCATAGCCCCCTTGTTACGTCAGGCAAGCGTATTGATTGCGTGAGTAATAGGCTGATGGGTGATATGAATATGGAATTTCACATTTCCGAACAAAATCTTCCCGTAGTTGACGCAGTCAAGGATTATCTCCAGACAAAAATCTTGTCTTGGGAAATAGCCAATCGATGATGGAAGTATTGGGGCGGAGAATCATATAAATCGGGGAGGGAGTTCAAGGATGAAGACTTTAATTAGTGGAGGGCTGATTTCCGTAATTTTTATGCTTGTTGCTTGCGGCGGCATGCCAACCAAGTCCATGAACGATACGGCTTATGGTCTGCTGCGGTCCGTCCCGGTGGAAGTGATCTACATCGAACCGCAATATCCTCTGCAGCTCGATCCGCCGTATTCCGTGAGCGCCGGTCAGGCCGTGGGGATGATGTTCGGCGCTATCGGCGGGGCCATCGCGGGAGCCATGGATGGGGGCCCGGGTCAGAAAGCCATAGATGAAGCTCAGAAAGCTCTCGAGCCTTACGGCTCCACCCTGGACAGCCTGAACCTCCGGGAATCCCTGTTTCAGCATATCCAGTCCAAGCTGAAGTCTGTGCCTGGCCTTGCCGCGGCCACGTTCACGCGCCTTCTTTATGGCACCACGATTCCCTCCCCTCATGATCTGGCGCTGCACAGCTCAGCGAAGGAAGTGATCATCGTGTCTCCAGACTACAGCCTATTCCCCGATGGCAGTCACCTCGGCCTTGGTGTGGCGTTCAAGGTGTTCGTGAAACCGCATCCCGATCAAGCAGTTGAATACGATAGTTACAACGCCTGGGCCAGCGTACCTTCCTCCCTCAAGCCCGCCGATAAGTCCACGCTGGATGCTTATTTGAAACAGTGGTTTGCAAACAATGGCGCCGAACTGACAGCTGCTGTGGGCACCGTCACCAAGACGGCGGATGATCGATTGGATATCTATTTCCACATGCCAGTGACCGTCGGACATTGATGACGAACCGCATGCAAAGAGACAAGAACCTATGAAGGCAATCCCTATTTATGTATTGGGGTTACTGATCGCGGGCTGCGCGCAAAATCAAATTGCCCCATTTAAAGATAGGCTGCCTGCTGAACAGGTTGCCAAGCGCCAGATGCTGATCGGTTCATGGAAAGAAGAATATACGAACAAAGACGGTCGACGTTGGCAGCAATTCACCGAGTTTTATAAATACGGTACATATCGATACCAGTTTCGTCACTTTCATCCAGATGGTGGTTTCGATGACGACTTTGAATATGGGCAATGGGGTATATCAGGCGATATCTTCTTCACGATAGAGACCAATAGACTCAAGCGTGGTCAATGGGGGAAAACCAGCCCTTATGAAGATATCTACGACGCCTATTCCATCCTGACCCTTACGGACGATGAGTTTGTCTACAAAAGTGTTCAATCAGGGATAACGTTCACTGCGACACGCGCTTCTTCAGACCAAAAATCGGGTGTCGCAGTTGATGCTGCATGTCAAACCAAGGTTCAAATAGCGACCATAGCCGCCGATTACATCGAGACGAATGCTCAACCTGCTATAGACGATCTTAAATATCCGGCGATCGTGGATGACAAAGGAGATGTATGGTTAGTCTGGTATCAGCTGCCGAATGATGCGACTGGCGGCGGTGCGATGGTATTCATAGACAAATTGAGTTGTAAAGTCATGCAAGTTTTGATGGGGCAGTAATCCTCCCCTTTGACTGCTGAATTGGCGCTTGGAGCGCCGCTTAATCTATCGAAATAACCCTTGGAATTGCAGGATTCCAGCCCCGTAACAGTCCCGCAAACATCCTGTAATAAGCCTATTACATGGCTCCTCCATCCTGACGCTCGGGAAACCCGTCAGGAGACCGCCATGTCCGCCAATCCCGAGTTGCTGTTTGGAGCCCACCCGCAGCCCCTGCCGGCCGGCGAGCCGGACCTGCATGTCGGCATCGCCCGCGAGGACGAGGACATCCGCGCCGCCCAGCGCCTGCGCTATCGCGTGTTCGCCGAGGAGATGAAGGCCGAGTTGCATACCGACGAGCCCGGCCTGGACGTGGACCCCTTCGATGCCTACTGCCGTCACCTGATCGTGCGCGACCGTCGCAACGACGAGGTGGTCGCTTGCCTCCGCGTGCTGCTGGACACGGACGCGCAGCGCGCCGGTTCCTTCTACTCGGAGACCGAGTTCGATCTCGGCAACCTCATCACCGCCCCGGGTCGCGTGATGGAGTTGGGGCGTGTCTGCGTGCACCCCGCCTACCGCGGCGGCATGGTGGTGTCCATGCTGTGGGCCGGTCTCGCGCGCTTCTTCCAGGTGAGCGAGTTCAACCGCATGATCGGCTGCGCCAGCATTCCCATCGAGGGCGACGGTGCCAACGCCATGGCTGCCTACGCCACGTTAGCCCAGCGCTACATGGCGCCGGCCGAATACCGCGTGAAGCCGAAGCTCCCGCTGCCCCTGCGGGAAGGCCCGGTACCGCCGGCCCGCATCCCTTCCTTGCTGCTCGCCTACATGCGCCTGGGCGCGAAGATCTGCGGCGAGCCCTGCTGGGACCCGGACTTCAACACCGCCGACGTGGTGGTAGTGCTGGATCCGGCGGAACTGCGCCAGCGCTATGCGCGCCGCTTCCTGAAGGCCGCTTGAGCGCCATGCCCGTCCGCGAACTCCGTCGCCTGAGTCGCGCGCTGCTGCTGGCGGCGCACCTCTTGCTGGCCGTCCTGCCGTGCTCCCTGGCCGTGATCTGCCCGCCGCGCGCGCGCGGCTGGGTGCCGCACTTCCGTACCTGGTGGCTGAGGCGTGCCGTCACGGTGCTGGGCGTGAAGGTCGTCACCCGGGGCGAGCCCGCGCCCGGGCCTGCGCTGCTCCTCGCCAACCACATCTCCTGGCTGGACATCCTGGCGCTCGCGGTCCGCTCGGACGCAGCCTTCGTCGCCAAGTCGGAGGTGGCTGAGTGGCCGCTGCTCGGCTGGCTCATCGGAGCAGGCGGAACCGAGTTCCTGCGGCGCGGCTCTCACGGCGACATCAAGCGCGTCCTGGCACGCATGGCTGCCCGTCTCAAGTCCGGCGAGAGCCTGATCGTATTCCCCGAAGGCACCAGCACCGGTGCGGCGCTGCCGCTGCGGTTCCGTCCGCGCCTCATCCAGGCAGCGGTGGACGCGGGCATGCCGGTGCAGCCGGTGGCGATCCACTACGGCAACCGCCCGGCCGTGGCCTTCATCGGCGAGGACACGTTCCTCTCCCATCTCTGGCGGCTGCTGGCTGAAGAGCCAGTGCTGGCGGAGGTGGTGTTCCTGCCGGGGCTCAGCAGCGTGTCGGGCGACTGCCGTCTCATCGCGGACGAGTCCTGGCGCGCCGTGAGCCACGCGCTCACGCGGCTCGAGCTGTTCGAGCGCCATTCGCGCCTGGTGGCTGAAGAATCGAGTGATGACGCGATGCTGGTTCGCGTCATCGGATGAGGAGAGTGCCATGGAACATGTAGATCTGAGCACGCATATATCCCACGCCTTCAATGACGACCTGACCCGCATCCGCACCCTGACCCTGGAGATGGGGCGCATGGTGCAGGAGCAGATCAACTCCGCCGTGACGGCCCTCACCTCGGGCGACGCGCGCCTCGCGCGCCAGGTGGAAGTGGAGGATTACCGGGTGGATAACCTGGAAGTGGCCATCGACGGCGAGTGCAGCCAGGTCATCGTGCGGCGCCAGCCCACGGCCACGGACCTACGCTACGTGCTCGCGGTCATCAAGATCACCTCGGACCTGGAGCGCATCGGCGACGAGGCGGAGAAGGTCGCGCGCATGGCGGTGCATCTCACGGAGATGGACCGCCCCCGGGACAACTACGCCGAGCTGGGTCTGCTCGGCAACGACGTGCGGGACATGGTGCGGGATTCCGTCACCGCCTTCGAGACCTACAACGTGAAGCTGGCGCGGGACGTGCTGCGCCGGGACCAGGCGGTGGACCAGCGCTACGAGGCCATCAACGGCCGCTGCATGGAAGCCATGAGCACCGACCCGCGGGACATCCGCCGCATGCTCTACGTGCTGTGGCTGACCCGCGCCCTGGAGCGGGTGGGGGACCATGCCAAGAACGTGAGCGAGCAGGCGCTGTATTTCGTCGAAGGCCTCGACGTGCGCCATATCCCCGGTACCGTCTCCACGGCTTGAGGCTTGCCGCGTGCAGCCGCGCAGCGGACGTCCATGATCCGCTTCGAATCGGCCCTCCACCTCAGGGGCAAGGTGGGGTACAGTCTTGCCATGAAGAAGAAGCAGGCCTCCCACGTCCTGGCCGCGGTCGACCTGGGTTCAAACAGCTTCCATCTCCTGGTGGCCCAGGTCACCGGCCGGCGCATCGAAGTGCTGGACAACATGCGTGAGATGCTGCGCTTCGGCTCGGGCCTTGACGCACGCGGCCGCATCACCCGCAAGGCGGAAGCCCGCGCGCTCGCCTGCCTGAAACGTTTCGGCGACCGGCTCTCCGGCTATAACCCCGAGTTCGTGCGTGCCGTCGGCACCAACACCCTGCGTCGCGCCCGCGGCAGCCAGGACTTCGTGGCCGAGGGCGCCCGCATGCTCGGGCATCCCCTCGAGATCATCAGCGGCATCGAGGAAGCGCGCCTCATATACAGGGGCGTCTGCGCCTACCTGCCGCCGTCCCGCGAGCGGCGCCTGGTGGTGGACATCGGCGGCGGCAGCACCGAACTCATCGTGGGGCAGGGCAACGAGCCCAAGCTCATGGAGAGCCTGGCGGTCGGGTCCGTCGCCATCACCGACCAGCACTTCCTGCGCGCCGGCGTCACCCGCAAGAGTTACGCGGATGCCTTGCTGGCGGCGCGCCGCCGGCTCGAGCCCGTGGAAGCGGCCCTGCGCCGCGCCGGCTGGCGCGTGGCCCTCGGTTCCTCCGGCACCATCCGCGCCGTCGGCAGCGTGCTCGAGGAACTGGGCTGGACCCGCGGCGAGATCACCCATGCGGACCTGATGCGTCTCGCGGAACTGCTGGTGCAGAAGCGGCATCACCGCCGCTACGAGCTGCCGGGCCTCAAGGCCGAGCGCGCGCCGGTGTTCGCCGGCGGCGTGGCGGTGCTGCAGGCGGTGTTCGAGGCGCTCGCCATCGACGTCATGGAAGTGGCGCCGGGCGCGCTGCGGGAAGGCGTGCTGCTGGATCTGGTGGGCCGCCTGAAGGACAAGGACGTGCGCTCGGCGACGGTGGATGCGCTCGCGACCCGCTACAACGTGGACATGGAGCAGGCTAAACGCGTCGCCGACACGGCCCTGAAGCTCGCCCGCGGCACCCATCACTGGGACATCGGCGACGACGGCCGCCGCACGCTGCATTGGGCCGCCCAGCTGCACGAGTGCGGCCGCGCCGTGGCCCGCAGCGGCTATCACAAGCACGGCGCCTACGTGCTGGCCAACGCCGACATGGCCGGCTTCGCCCGCAACGAGCAGCAACTCCTGGCGGTGCTGGTGCGCAGCCACCGCGGCCGGGTGGACCCGGAGTTGTTCCACGGTTTCGCCTGGATCGAACAGGGGCGGGCACGGCGGCTCACGGCGCTCCTGCGGCTCGCCTATTCCCTGAACCGCGGGCATGAGGCCGAGGTGGCGCGTTTCAACTTCAAGGCCCGGGGCAACCAGCTCAAGCTCAAGTTCCAGAAGGGCTGGCTGAAGCGCCGCCCGCTCTTGCAGGCGGACATGGAAGAAGAGACCAAGAACCTGAGGGATCTGGGCTTCAGCCTCAAGGTCTCTTAGGGATTCATCCGTCATGCCGGCGGAGGCCGGCATCCAGGCAAGGTCAGGTCTTTCTTACTTCTTCCGCATACTGGCCCAGCAGTTCCATCTGGGCGTTGTGCTGTTTCTTGCCCTTGGACGAATGCCTGCGATAACGCCCGTCGGTCGAGAGCTGCCAGGCGCCGGTGTTGTCCTTGAGATAGCGCTTGAGGTCGATGAGCAGCCGGTCCCTGAGCTTCTTCTGGGTGATGGGGAAGCACACCTCCACCCGGCGGAAGAAGTTGCGCTCCATCCAGTCGGCGCTGGCGCAGTAGACCTCGCGCTTGCCGTTGTTGTGGAAGCAGTAGACCCGGGTGTGCTCCAGGAAACGGCCGAGGACTGAGCGCACCTTGATGTTGTCCGACACGCCCGGGATGCCGGGGCGCAGGCAGCACACTCCGCGGATGATGAGGTCGATCTTCACTCCCGCCATGGCGGCCCGGTACAGGGCCTGGATCACGCCGGGTTCCGTGAGGGCGTTCAGCTTGGCGATGATGCGCGCGGGCTTGCCCGCCTGGGCGTGCTTGCGCTCCCGGTCGATCATCTCCACCACGTCCGTGTGCAGCGTGAACGGCGACTGCTTCAGCTTGGAGAGCTTGTGCAGTTTCCCCAGGCTCGTGAGCTGCAGGAATATCCGGTTCACGTCCTCGCCCATGTCCGAGTCGGCGCTGAACAGGCTGTAGTCGCTGTAGATGCGCGAGGTGCGCGGGTGGTAGTTGCCGGTGCCGAGGTGCACGTAGCGACGGAGCTGCCTTCCCTCGCGCCGTATCACCAGGATCATCTTGGCGTGGGTCTTGTAGCCCACGATGCCGTACACCACGTGCGCGCCGGCCTCCTGCAGGCGGTTCGCCAGCGCGATGTTGTCCGCTTCATCGAAGCGGGCGCGCAGCTCGATCACCACCGTCACTTCCTTGCCGGCGTGCGCTGCAGCCAACAAGGCGTCGACGATCGGCGAGTCGGGTCCGGTGCGGTAGAGGGTCTGCTTGATGGCCAGCACCTTGGGGTCCACCGCCGCCTGGCGCAGGAAATCCAGCACCGGCATGAAGGACTCGTAGGGGTGGTGTAGCAGCACGTCCTTCTCCCCCAGCACTTCCCAGATCTCCTTGCCGCCGGCGAAGGCCTTGGGCACGCCGGGTATGAAGGGCGGGTACTTGAGTTCGGGCCGGTCCACCATGTCATACACGGCGTCGAGGCGGCTCAGGTTCACCGGACCATCCACCGTGAAGAGGTCCTCCGGCGCCAGCTCGAATTCGCTGAGGAGGAAGGCCGCGGTCTCCTCGGGGCATTCCGCCGCCACCTCGAGCCGCACCGCGTCGCCGTAGCGGCGTGAGGCCAGCTCGCCCTGCACCGCGCGCAGCATGTCGTCGATGTCTTCCTCGTCCACGTACAGGTCGCTGTTGCGGGTGACGCGGAACTGGTAGCAGCCCGTCACCTTCATGCCCGGGAACAGCTCTTCCACGTGGGCGTGGATGACCGAGGACAGCAGCACGAAGGCATGGCCTTCCTTCGCGTCAGCGGGGATCTGGATCACCCGCGGCAGGGAGCGGGGCGCCTGCACCACCGCCATGCCGCTGTTGCGGCCGAAGGCGTCCTTGCCCTCCAGTGAGACGATGAAGTTGAGGCTCTTGTTCAGGATGCGGGGGAAGGGGTGGGAGGGGTCGAGGCCCATGGGGCTCAAGACCGGCAACACCTCGTCCTGGAAATACTTGCGCACCCAGTCTTCCTGGGCCGAGTTCCACTCGTCGCGCTTCAGCACCCGGATGGCGGACTTCTCCATGGCCGGGATCAGCAGCTCGTTGAGGGTGCGGTACTGCTGGCTGACGAGGTCGCGGGCCTCGACGCTGATGTCCCGCAGGGCTTCCGACTCCGGCAGGTCGTCCGGCCCCACCGGGGCGGTGCGCAGCTCCAGGCGCTGCTTCAGGCCCGCCAGGCGGATCTCGTAGAACTCGTCCAGGTTGGTGCAGGAGATGCAGAGGAAGCGCAGCCGCTCCAGCAGCGGCACGGAGGCGTCCTGCGCGAGGTCCAGCACCCGGCGGTTGAACGCCAGCTGGCTCAACTCGCGGTTGATATAGAGGCCGGGTTGGTTGAGGTCCACGCTGTCCACGCCGCTTATATACGCATCCAGGTTGACAAGCATATGACAGAAGCCGGGAGCAGGCTCTTGTTACAGCTGGGGACCTGCCCGCGATGCGGCCCGGCAACATATCGCGAGGCCATCTACCGGACCCCGCGCCGTGCGCGGCCTCGGACGGCTCCCGATCATCTCCCGCTTGTGGCTTTTTAACCTGTCATATCAGATTCGCGGTTCTGTCACAGACCTGCAATGCGGCATACGTAACCTTGCCGCCATTCCGGCCTAGGGGGTCGGCTGATTTCGACGGTTTGAAAGACGTTACCTCAATCCTTTTAAGGGAGATTCTTGTCATGCGTAAGTCCCACCTGATCACCCTGGCCGTCGCGGCGGCCCTGGCTGCCCCCCTGGCGGCCCACGCTGACGCGGGTGACACCACCCTCGGCGGCACGATGTTCCTCGACTTCACCAGCGTCAATAACCAGGTCTCCGGCAAGGACGCGGATCCGAACGGCTTCGGTATCGACGTGAAGCGCGCCTACCTCATCGTGAACCACACCTTCGACGACGTGTGGTCCATGAACGTGACCACCGACTTCAACTTCCCGAAGCTCTCGGTCACCGGCAAGGACTCCACCGGCGCCACCGTGGCCTCCACCGGCAACGCCCCTGAGACCCAGGTCTTCATCAAGAAGGCCTATGTGCAGGGCAAGTTCAGCGACATGACCGTGCTGCGCCTCGGCGCCTCCGACATGCCCTGGATCCCCTACGCTGAAGGCATCTACGGCTACCGCTTCCTCGAGAACACCCTGATCGACCGCAGCGAGATCGGCGGCATCGGCAGCTTCGGCAACTCCTCCGACTGGGGTGCGAACCTGAGCGGTGGCAACGGCACGATCAACTACGCCGCGGCCCTGGTCGAAGGCGCCGGCTACAAGACCCCGATCCGCAGCAAGACCATGGACTTCGAAGGTCGCCTGGCCTTCGTGCCGGTTGACGGCCTGAACATCGCCGTGGGCTACTACACGGGCGAGCTGGGCCAGGACACGGAGGCCAACGAGGCCACCGCTTCCGCCGCCCTCCCGAGCGTCACCAAGCAGACCGCCACCCGTACCGACTTCCTGGCTGCCTGGAAGGCGAACGGCCTGACCGTGGGCCTCGAGTACTTCACCGCCGATGACTTCGGTTCCAAGCTGATCTTCACCAACACGGAAGACAAGGCCGACGGCTACTCGCTGTACGGTTCCTATGACTTCCCGGGCACCGATTGGAGCCTGTTCGGCCGCTACGACAACGTGAAGCCGAAAAAGGACACCGACAACTCGCTGGAAGACAAGTACTACAACGCCGGCGTGGCCGTGAAGACCAACAAGAACATCACCTGGGCGTTCGCCTACAAGAGCGAGAAGCTGAGCGACAGCGCTGTCGCCCCGATCGACGTCAAGGCTGACGAGTTCGGCGTGTGGGCCCAGATCAAGTTCTGATCTAGTTCAAGTCCAATCTCCTAGAGAGCGTTAGGGGGTGAACCGCAAGGTTCACCCCCTTTTTTCGTGCCTCATAAAAGCTGCTGCGCTCGGCATAGCTTTGTTGCGGTCCGGCTCCCGCTCCTCACGTACCGAAGAGTACGTTCCGGGCGCTCGCCTCCCGCGCCTCGCTCTGCCTTCGCTCGCTACGCTTTTATTA
>Ga0265334_10000103_pt1 | contig 57138 bp, 52 predicted proteins | sample 42023metaG_FD_192442 | JGI IMG/M metagenome (GOLD analysis project Ga0265334, IMG submission 192442) | Rhizosphere microbial communities from Carex aquatilis grown in University of Washington, Seatle, WA, United States - 4-20-23 metaG | ecosystem: Host-associated > Plants > Roots > Rhizosphere...
GCCGGTGGTGACTTGCGTCGCGTCCGGCACCAGTGACAGGAGATTGTTCTGAGATGCGTCGAACTGCGGCCACTTCGGCGCACCGAAGAAATTCGGATCTCCGGTTTTGGCGAAATGCGTCCAGTAACCGACCATCAGATCCGACAGCCGTTTCTGTGCCGGATCCAGGTGCGCCAGCGGAAACAGATAAGGGATCTCAGTGCTATGAGCAGCGCCCAGCGGAAAGCTGATCAGGTTCTGTATAAACGGGACAATGGAAGGGGCGTTCTCGTCGGCGAATTCGTAGGCAAAAGTGATATTGCCGTTTTGTACCAGCTGCTGATCGTTGCTGAGCGCGGGACAGGAAAATATTGAATCCGTGCCTGGGGCGGAAAAAGCGATATCGGGCGATGCATAGTTAGTCAACGGATACTGCGAGAGCACCGCCGCCGCGTTGCTGGTATAGGTGGCTTGAATCAGGGACGGATACTGATCGCTGCTGATGCTGGTCTTGTTCACTACATCACTGATGGCGGTAAACAAGCGCATTTCATCGTGATTAGAGCCTACGATCATGGGAACATGGTTGAACTGACCGGTTGCCAGCGCCGTGGGCGGATTAAGGGGCAGCACAGGACCGCCATAGGTGGGCGCATACGGAATGGCGTTGGAATCGGTGATGCTGCCGCTGCCAGTACCACCTAATACTCCCAGAACTGGTACTGCAAAGGCGCTGACCGGCAATTTTCTCAGGCACTCGGCGGCAGCCGCATCGGCCGTGGTCGGACAGCCGTTTTGACTGGCAATACTTTGCCCGTACGCCTCAGCGTCCGGCAGCGACTTGGTCAAAAAGCAGGGACCGCTCTCCATGATCGCTCGCTGAAATTGCCCCGCCATCGCGGGCGATGCGAGATTCGCACAGACGCTGGCACCACCGGCGGACTCGCCGAAGATAGTGATGTTGTTCGGATCACCACCGAACGCACGGGCGTTGCGCTTTACCCAAGCAATCGCTGCCTGCTGATCAAGCAGGCCATAGTTGCCGGACGCCTCCTCCGATTCGGCGGTCAGTGCCGGATGCGCGAGAAATCCGAATGCACCCACTCGGTAATTGATGGCGACGAGGATGACATTATTCTTGGGAACGATCTTGGTCGGAGGATATGTAGCGCCGCTACCGAGAATATAAGCACCTCCATAAATCCAGACCATTACCGGCACTGGCTTCTTTGAGACTGGATAAGGCGTATAGACATTCAGATAAAGACAATCCTCATCCGTCCATGTGGTGCCCTGCGGACACGCGTGGCCAAAGTGAGTCGCTTTGCGCACCCCGTGCCAGGACTTGACCGGCTGCGGCGCTGCAAAGCGCAGATTGCCGACCGGCGGCGCGGCGAACGGAATTCCAAGAAAGCGGCGGTAGTCTCCTTCAATGGAGCCTTCGATCGAGCCATTTTCGGTAGAGACAATGGAGAAATCCTTGCTGGCCGACGCGGTGGCCAGCATCGGATTACACAATGCGCCGGTGAGTATCAAACCACACGACACAGCCGTCCATAAACGAAAACTTACATTTGTTGGCATTACAGTTCCCCCAGATCGTGGTTAAAATTCTTCGAACCTTTTCAGTGCCATTTTTCCGACAATAGAGAAGTGGACTGACTGGAATATTTCTCTCTAATTTGGCGAGATCGACGGCAACACCGATTTTCGTGCCTTGCCGCCGGCCGACATTGCCTTCTATTTCTGCGGCGGCAGTCCCGCCCAGAAAGCGCACTGGTGATCTGACGCAAAGTCGGTCGTGACGTGCGTCGCATCCGTTACCAGAGACAAGAGGTTATTCTGGCTTGTATCGAATTGCGGCCATGCCGGCGCGCCGGAAAAATTCGGGTTTCCGGTTTTGGCGAAATGCGTCCAGTAGCCGATCATCTGATGCGACAACCGCTTCTGCGCCGGATTCAGATATGCGATCGGAAACAAAAAGGGGACCTCAGAACCGTGGGTGGCACCCAGCCCTTCCGGGAAGCCCGCGAGGTCTGCACGTTTAAGAACCGGCAAGGAGGTGTTCTCATCGGCGAATTCGTAGGCGTAAGTCACATTGCCATTCTGCGCCAGCGACTGGCGACCGCTGAGTGTGGGACAGGAAAACACGGAGTCCGTGCTCAGTGCGGAAAAAGCCAAATCGGGCGTTGCATAGCTCGTCAGCGGATACTGCGACAGCACCGCCGCCGCATTGCTGGTATAGGTCGTTTGAATCAGGGAAGGATACTGATCGGCGGTGATCGGAGCACCCTTGAGCAGATCGAACGCGACCGCCGTAAACAAACGCATTTCGTCATGATTCGAGCCGACGATCACCGGGACGTGGTTGAACTGACCGGTCGCCAGTGCCGTGGGTGGATCGAGAGGCAGCACGGAGGTGCCGGTGGTGGGCGTATACGGGAAAGCGTTGGGATCAGCGAGACTGCCGCCGCCTGTGTTGCCTATTATTTCGGTGCCCGGCACCGCAAAAGCGCTGACCGGCAACTTTCTCAGACAATCAGCCGCGGCCGCATCGGCCGTCGTCGGGCAGCCGTTCTCGCTGGCGATGTTTTGCCCATACGCCTCGGCGACGTCTCGTGGTTTGACCATGTAGCAGGGACCGCTTTCGATGATTGCCTTCTGAAATTGTCCCGCCATCGCGGGGGACGTGAGCTGCGCGCAGACACTGGCGCCGCCGGCCGACTCGCCGAAGATGGTGATGTTGTTTGGATCGCCGCCGAACGCACGGGCGTTACGCTTTACCCAGGTGATCGCCGCCTGCTGATCAAGCAGGCCGTAATTGCCAGAGGCGTCCGACTCCGCGGCCAATGCTGGATGCGCCAGAAATCCGAACGCGCCCACCCGGTAGTTCATGGCGACCGCAATGACGTTGCCCTCGGTGGCGATCTTTACCGGAGGATAGGTGGCAGCGCTACCCATCACGTAGGCACCCCCATAAATCCAGACCATCACCGGCAGCGGCTTGTTTGAAAGTGGATAGGGCGTAAAGACGTTGAGGTACAGGCAGTCCTCGTCCGTATACATCGTGCCCTGCGGGCAGGAGTGGCCGAAGTGAGTCGCTTTGCGGACGCCGTGCCAGGATTTCACCGGCTGTGGTGCGACGAAGCGGAGATCACCGACGGGCGGCGCAGCGAACGGAATTCCGAGGAAGCGACGGTGGTCCTTCTCAATCGTACCTTCGACCGAACCGTTTTCTGTGTTTACGATGGAAAAATCCTTGCTGGCCGCAGCGGTCGCGAGCGTCGGATTGCAAAGTGCACCGATCAACATCAAACCAGAAGAAACGGCCGTCCACAGATCGGCTCTTGTATTTTTAAGCATGAGACGTCTCCTCCAGCGATTGCGAATGCCTACTAAGCTATTTAATTTTTTGTTTATAACTTTCTGCGTCTGGACTTTTTAGACTATTCTGAGATCGTTCACAGATGGATAAAATATACTAGTCTGTATTTCCTGCAGTGACGTCAGAATCTGAGTGCAGAAATATTCCCTAAGTGTTGCATCTTCACTTTTCAAAATCGGTAAGCGAGGACAATCCGTAAGAATCGACGCCACTTGCTCCTTCAGATAGGGCAATTTGAACAGTAGTCCATTCGTCGGTCGCCACCGTATGCTTCGAACGGGTGATTGATATTGTCGGTCCACGCCTACGGCAAAATCAGAAAAGCTCGCCAGATTGTTGCGATAACTGTGGAACCAGAATCCGTTTTCAGGAGGTGCGGGACGATGCGATTTAACGTGCGCTTTCCGGTATACATCTGGCTCGTCGGAGTGGTTTCATCGGGTTCCGATATTCAATTGCTGCTGGACCGCTGGCTCGCATCAGAAGTTGAATGGGGTGCTGACGGCGGCTGGGAAATTGAAATAGCGCTGTGGAATGTCGCACTCTCCACGATACTGGTGGGGCGCACGAATCCGCTGCGCATCCTGCATTACATGGGCACGAACTTCGGCATGACCGGGGTCGAAACTTTCATCCTCCAGCTTTGCGCCGCGCAGAAGAGGGCCGGACAGGTGCCGGCAATCACGATGGAGCTGGCGACACGGCAGGAAGTCGCTGATGCCGGCACGGCACTGGGGATTCCGGTGCATGATTTTCCGTCACGCACGGCTCCGAAGGATTTTCTTCCAAAAAAGCTCGGCACGGCCTGGCTGCGCGCGCGCCGGGTGCGGACACTCGTGAAACTGCTACGTAATACGGATGTTTTGCATATTCATGCGGTAGGCGTATCCGGCTTCGACGCTTTCGTCGCCGCGCGCATCGCACGCGTAAAGGTCGTAGTCGTCACTCATCACACGACCATCGGCTGGTTCACTCCGATGCGCAACCGCGTCAGTGACGCGACGTTCTGGCTCGAGAAGCGCTTCGCCGCGCGGATCGTCATGCCGTACAACGCCGCCGCCGCCGAGCTTGTTGAACATGGCGTTCCTGCAGAACGCGTCGCTGTCATTCCGTTCTGTGTGGATGAGGAACGCTTCACGGGTCGCGCCGCGCCGCCGTCACCGGGTCAATTGCGGCTGGTCATGGCCGCACGCATGTTCGATGGCAAGGGCCACAACCATCTTCTGACGGCGATGGCGAAAGTACTTCAACGCCACTCGGAACTGCGGCTGATGCTCATCGGCGACGGGCCGACGCGCCCGCAGATCGAGGCACAGATCGACGACCTTGGCCTGCACCAAGCTGTTGAACTGAAGGGCCGTGTCGATCACAGTGAAATGCCTGCACTGATGCGTTCAGCGCACGTTATCGTGCTGCCGAGTCAGATGTCTGGCGAAACCTTCCCGCTCAGCTTGCTCGAAGGCATGGCGATGGGCTTGCCGGCGATCGGATCACGCTGGTTCGGCATTCCGGAAATCATCGTCGACGGCGAAACCGGCCTGGTGGTCGAACCCGGCGATCCTGACGGTCTGGCTACAGCCATCGAACGCTTCATCGAGGATCCATCGCTGCACGCAATGGCCAGTCAGAAATCGGTGGCGCGTGTGCAAGAGCGATTCACCGCGTCGGCGGTGGCACGGGCCTATAGCGATATCTACGAGGAAGCGCTTGTGGCCGGATAATACCGCCGGCTTCCGTCGCCGCGGAAATTCAGTCAGACCACTCAAGCGTTGACGACCATATCCCGCGGCCCCCAATACGCCTTCATCGTCGCGATCCGCCCGTCGTCGTTGAATGTCATCACGTCAATGACACTAATCACACAGGGTTTTCCTTCTAATTGCAGATTGACGACGAAGGCCATCGCGGCTGCATTGCTGTGCGAACCACGGATTGGTGCCGCCAGTTTCATGCTCTCCACAACTTTTACCGAGCCGCGGTAGAACTCGGCAATCTCCTTGATGCCGCGCCGCAGCGGCGCGCCGACCGGATCTTCGATGACCGCGTCGTCCGCAAACAGTGCGAGAACCGAATCCACATCATGGGCATTGAAGCCGTCGACGTATTTCTGTAGCGCCGCTTTCATCTGTTCCTGCGTAGGCATGAGGATCACTCCAATTGAGTCCAATAAGGCTCGGTAACAGCAATTTTAATTGCGGAAATCAGGGGACGCTCGCTGCAACGTTTTATAAAAATGCCGATTAAACGCCGTAGCCGCCATCGACGGAAAGCATCTGTCCAGTGACGTAGAGCGCGCGATTCGACGCGAGAAATACGGTCGCGTCCGCAACTTCTTGTGACGTGCCCCAGCGCTTCAAGCAAAGTCCCGCGTGAACTTTGCGCCTCCAGTCTTCATTGAAGGTGCCATTGGCCCACAAGCGCAGAAAGATACCGGTTTCGATGACGCCGATGGCGACGCTATTGGCACGGATGCCGAATGCCCCCTCTTCCTTGGCGATGCCTTTCACCAAAGCTTCGATAGCCGCCTTCGGCGCCACCGACAGCACGTCGCCGGGTGGCCAGCGGTGCAAGCCCGCGGAGCTGATATGCACATAAGAACCGCCGCCGCCCTTTTTCATGTGCGGCAGCGTGGAATGGACGACGTTGAAGAAGCCGTTAAGATCGGCATCGACCACTTTTTTCCATTCATCCGGCTTGAGATCACGGATCAGCGGCTGCGAAATATCGGAACCGGCGGCGATGACGACAGTGTGAATGCGATGACGGGAAGCGACGTGCTCAACGACCGCTGTCACGCGTTCCGCGTCGCCAATCGACATTGCGTGCGCTTCGGCCTTGCGACCGCGTGACTCGACGGCAGCGACGGTTTCCCGGGCGCGTTCGAGATTGCGGTGGTAGGTCAGGACTACGTCCGTGCCGCTGTCGGCGAAGGCTTCGCAGATCGCTTTGCCATTACCGCCGCTGCCACCGATAACCAGTGCAACGCCATTCGGAAATTCAGCTCGCGCTGCGCCCATGAATGCTCCCCTGAAAAAGTCGCGCACGGCGTGCGCATAGATCTGTTACCAATGTCGGCCTGGCCGGGTCTGCGCGCCTCACCCAAATGTGGGATCGCACATAAGGCTTGGTGCAGGTTACGCAACAACGATAGACTGCGGCGCCATGCACAGCCAGCACTCGAATGACGCTTCAGCATCCGCCACACTGGCCTACCGCTGGCGCAACGGGACTCTGCACCCGGTCGAATTTCCACAGATCATCCGGCTTGACGACCTGCTCGGCATCGATCGGCAGAAAGAAGCGGCAGCGCGCAACACGCGGCAGTTCGTCAGCGGCCGTAGCGCGAACCATCTGCTGCTGACGGGTGCGCGCGGGACCGGCAAATCCACCTTGGTCAAGGCGCTCCTGAACGAGTTCGGCGCGCAAGGTCTGCGGCTGGTCGAAGTACCCCCGCACGATCTGATCGATCTGCCGGACATCGTCGCGCCGCTGCGCGGTCGCCCCGAGCGCTTCATCCTTTACGTCGATGATTTCTCCGTCGCTGCCAATGATCCGGCGCTGACAACCCTGAAAACCGCGCTCGACGGTGGCATTGAGTCACCGCCAGACAATGTGCTGATCTACGCGACTTCAAACCGGCGTCACCTGATGCCGGAGTATCAGCGCGAGAACGATGAGTATCGTTGGGAAGGTGACGAGCTGCATCCTGGCGAAACCAGCGAGGAAAAGATTTCTCTGTCCGAGCGCTTCGGGCTGTGGCTGTCGTTTCCGCCGTTCAATCAGGATCAGTATCTGGAAGTCGTGCGCCTGCACCTGCAACGCTTCGGCGTCACGGAATGGAATGAAGAGACCGAAAAATCCGCGCTGCGCTGGGCGCTGCTGCGCGCGTCGCGCTCGGGCCGCGTCGCACAGCAGTTCGCGCGCGACTGGGCGGGGCGATTGCCCTAGACCGGCCGCAGCCATCACTCACGCAGCGTCGCAAAATCGAGCTGTACATTGCCGCTCTCGTTGCTGAGCCACATCAGTCCGTCCTGGATAGTGCATTGCAGCTGCATCGTCCGCTGCGCCAGCGAGCCGAGCGTCGTTTCCCCACTCGCCGTGAGTCGTCGCACGGTCAGATTGGCCGCACGTGCCACTTTCGGCGCGCATGCCTTCCACCACGGCTCGAAGGCTGGGTTGTAGCCGTAAACGAATACGCGCGTCGCACGGCCGCAGGCGCGCAAAACCGTCTTCTCGTCAGGTTGTCCGAGTTCGATCCATTCCTCGATGGCACCAGTGAGGTCCTTGCGCCACAGATCGGGCTCGTCGGGATCGGAAAGGCCCTTGCCGAATGCCAGATGTTCATGGGCGTGCAGCGCGAAAACCACCAGGCGCACCATCATGCGTTCGTCCGTCTCAGAAGGGTGCCGTGCAATCGTCAACGCGTGATCCGCGTAATAGTTCCGATCCATATCGGCGATTTGCAGCGCGGCTTTGTAGATCGTTGCCTTGAGGGCCATGTACTTATGTCTCTCCGATAGTCTGGATGCGGCAGGAAGCCGCGGCGAAGCGCTGGCGTAGAATAGCGGCAATTACTTTTTCTCAAACCGCAATTTCTCAAACCCCAATGGAGTCCATGATGTCCAACATACCCGCCGGTTATCCAAGCACGCAGCCGGAAGCCTTCCAGTTTCTCGCGAACCGCAAGAAGCTTGGCATCGACGATCTGAAAATCCTGGCGCTGCTCGAAGCGGCCGGCGAAACCTTCTACCTGGCACTGGCCGAAGCCTCGGCCAACGAGGAGATCAAAGCGCTGTTGACCCGCAACGGACAGGAAGAGCGCGGCCACGCGCATCGCCTGCTGAAAGCCATTTCGCTGCTCGGCACCGAAGCCTATACCCTGCCGGCAGATGCCGAAAATCCGTACATCCTGCCGATGAAGCTTGACGGCATGCTGAACAAGGATTTCCTGGCGATGATCGAGAAAGCCGAGATGGATGGCGATCTGACCTATCAAACCTGGGCTGACGCGGAGCCCAATGCGGAAGTGGCGAAACTATATCGCCTGAATGGTAGCGAGGAGACGCGCCACGGCCAGCGCGTGGCACAGGTCAAGGAACTGTTGAGCAAGATGCACTGATCGGGAAGCGCGCACATGAACGAGATCATTTTTCACCATTACTCCATGTCGCCGTATTCGGAAAAAATCCGCGCAATGTTCGGCTACAAAAAGCTGGCGTGGAAGTCGGTGACACAGCCCGTCATCATGCCGAAGCCGGACCTGGTGCCGCTCACCGGCGGTTACCGCAAGACGCCGGTCATGCAGCTCGGCCGCGATATCTATTGCGATACGAGTCTGATCGCACGCGTGCTCGATCGTCTGCAGCCAACGCCGGATCTGGTGCCGACCAAGCACAAGGCGAGCTGCGCAGCATTCGCAGCGCTGGAGCAGACACTGTTCCTCGCCGCCATCCCAGTGGTGTTTCAACCATCCGGACTCAAGGCGATGCAGGAACGGATGGGAGAGGAATTAATCGGCCGCTTTGCCAAGGACCGTGCCGCGCTGTTCGAGGGCGGCGGCGTACAGCGACCGAACGCGGGATTTTCCAAAGTCCATTTTCTGCCGCTGATCAACGCGATCGATCAGCAGCTCGGCAGCGGTGATTTTCTGCTTGGAAGCACTCCCACGCTTGCCGACTTCATCGTCTATCACCCGGTATGGTTCATCCTCGGCAACCCGGGCGTCGCGAATACCTTGGATGCGTTCAAAAACATCCTGCGATGGGTCGAACGCATCAAGGCGCTTGGCCACGGCAGTTCCGAAGCATTATCGCCGGCTGCGGCGATCGACATCGCCCGCAGCACTAAAGCCACCCAGGAATTCGATGGTCCGCTGCTGGAACCAGAAGGTGTGAAGCTGGGACAGCGCGTAACGGTGCGGGCCAGCGACTACGGCTGCGACGCGATCGAGGGCACGCTGGTGCATGCCTCCGTGTTCGAACTGGTGGTGCAGCGCCAGGACGAGCGCGCCGGAGAAGTGCTGGTGCACTTTCCGCGCAATGGATTCAGCGTCTCCGCAGCGCCCTGAGCAGCTTTCTGACAGTTACTACGACTAGGGTCTGTTGACGATCACCTTGATCGCCAACAGACCCGACGCAGTTCAGTACGTCGTGATCTCGAACAGCGCCGCCGCGCCCATGCCACCACCAATGCACATCGATACCACCGCATAACGCTGGCGGCGGCGGCGTGCTTCGAGAATGGCATGCATCGCGAGACGTGTGCCGGACATGCCGAAAGGATGGCCGATGGCGACGGCGCCGCCGTTGATGTTGAGCTTGTCCTGCGGAATGCCGAGCTTGTCGCGGCAGTAGATCACCTGGCAGGCGAAAGCCTCGTTGATTTCCCACACACCGATGTCGCTGACCTTGAGGCTGTGACGGTCGAGCAACTTGGGAATCGCGAGCGCCGGGCCGATGCCCATTTCGTCCGCCGCGCAACCGACGACACTGGTACCGCGGTAGATCGCCAGCGGGGCGAGGCCACGACGCACAGCTTGATCGCGGCTCATCAGCAGCACGGCGGCGGCACCATCCGAAAGCTGCGAGGCATTGCCGGCGGTGATGTAAGCGCCTTCCTTTACCCACTGCCCGTTTTTCCACACCGGTTTGAGCGCGGCGAGGCTTTCGACGGTGGTATCAGGACGGTTGCCCTCGTCCAGTTTCAGCGTCACCGTCTCCTTGGTAGTTGGCTTGCCTTCCTTGTCGAACAGCTGCTTCTCGACGGTGATCGGCACGATCTCGTCGGCGAAGATGCCATTGCGTTGAGCGGCGGCGGTGCGATGCTGGCTCATTGCCGAGTATTCATCCTGCGCAGCGCGCGGAATGTTATAGCGCGCCGACACGATTTCAGCGGTTTCGATCATCGGAATGTACGCGGTCGGCTCGGCGGCAATCACCGACTGCGACTGCGCGCGAAAGCTGTTCTTGTGCTGATTTTGTGTCAACGAGATTGATTCCAGGCCGCCGGCGACGACGATGTCCTGTTCGCCGGCCATGATGTTCTTCGCCGCGTAGCCGATCGTCATCAGACCCGATGAGCACATGCGGTCCAGCGTCAGCCCCGGCACCGTGTTCGGCAGACCGGCGGTATAAACGCAAAGGCGGCCGAGGTTGTAGCCCTGGTTCCCCTGCTGTGCAGCAATACCGAGCAATACGTCGTCGATTTCCTTCGGCTCGACACGTGCGCGTTCAACGACCGCGCGAATGACGTGGCCGCCGATCACCGGCGCTTCAGTGTCGTTGAAAGCACCACGATAGGCCTTGCCGATGCCGGTGCGCGCGACGGAAACGATGACGGCTTCTTTCATGGCAATAGTTCTCTACGCAAAATCAATCAAAAAATGAAACGGCTGATACAGTCGACGACACAGGCCGGACGCGGCTCATTCTCGATCTCAATGGTAATACGCGCCCACAGCTGCACGCCGCCATCGACCGGTTCGACCTTGACCACTTCGCCGCGACCGCGGATGCGCTTGCCGACCTTGACGGGCGCCGGGAAACGCACCTTGTCGCAACCGTAGTTCACGCCCATGCGCATGTTGTGCACGATGAGAAGCTGCGGCAGGAACAGGCTCACCAGCGACAGCGTCAGATAGCCATGGGCAATGCAGGCGCCGAACGGCCCTTCCTTGGCGCGTATGGGATCGACATGGATCCATTGATGATCACCGGTGGCATCGGCGAACTGGTTCACACGCTCCTGTGTGATCTGCGTCCACTCAGTCTCGCCGAGCTGGGTCCCGGTGGCGGCAAGGAGGGCGTCCTTGGAATCGAAAATCTTGGCCATGCGTTTTTCCTTACGAATTTCAGGGATGCTGGCTCGACGCCGAAATGACTTCGCCGACGAGATATGACGAGTAATCTGAGGCCAGGAATACCATCACGTTGGCGATCTCCCAAACCTCGGCCGCGCGCCCGAATGCCTCGCGGCTGGCGAGTCCGTCGAGCAATTCCTTCGGCGCGGTCTTGCGCAGAAACTCATGGAACGCGATCGACGGCGACACCGCGTTGACACGAACACCGAACTCCGCCGCCTCCAGACCCGCGCAGCGCGTCAGCGCCATCACGCCCGCCTTCGCCGCGGCATAGTGCGCCTGCTCCTTCTGTGCACGCCAGCCGAGCACCGAAGCGTTGTTGACGATGACGCCGCGACCGCGCGGCTGCATGCGCTTGAGCATCGCACGCGTCATGCGGAAGGTGCCGGTCAGCGTCACGTCGAGCACCTGATTCCATTCCTGGTCGGTCATGTCGACGATGCGCTTGGTGCCACCGAGTCCGGCGTTGTTGATCAGCACATCGACACCGCCGAGCCGTGCTTCGGCGTCGTCGACGAGTGCTTGCACCTCGTCCTCGCTGGTGACGTTGGCGAGCTTGCCATAGATCAACTCGCTGCCAGTTTCCTGGCGCAGCTTGGCCACGGCCTCATCGAGACGACGCGGATGAATGTCGGAAATCACCACTCCGCGACAGCCTTCCTCGACGACACGGCGTGCGGCCGCAAAGCCGATGCCGGCACCGGCGGCGGCGGTGATGAGCACGGATTTGCCTTTCAGAAGACCGTGCGCGGGGACGTAATCGGGCGGAGAATTCATGCGTCGGAATATCCTCGAATCGAATCGCGAATCGTCACTGCGGTCGCGGTTCGCGCGGCATGTTCAGTGCGCGCTCCGCAATGATATTGAGCTGGATTTCATTGGTGCCCGCGTAAATCGTGTCGGAACGCGAGAACAATGACGAAAGCTGCAATGGACGCCGCACCGGATCGTCATGCACGATGTCAGCTTCCGGGCCGAGCACGTCCATCGCCAGCTTGCCAAGGTCGCGGTGCCAGTTCGACCAGTAATACTTGTACATCATCGCCTCCGGACGCAGGCGTCCGTCCTGCTTGCCGGATAGCATGCGCAAGGCGTTGTAGCGCATCACGCGCAACCCGATCCAGGCCTGTGCGATGCGTTGGCGGATCGCCGGATCCTTAGCGGCGCCATTGTCGCGCGCGGCTTTGACGACCAGTTCGAACTCATGCAGGAAGTGCATCTGCTGACCAAGCGTGGATACGCCGCGCTCGAAACCGAGCAGCGCCATCGCCACATTCCAACCGTCGCCCGGCGCACCGACGATGTTTTCGGCAGCGGTGCGGGCACCATCGAAGAACACTTCATTGAACTCAGCAGTGCCGGTCAGCTGCCTGATCGGCCGCACCAGTACGCCGGGCTGCCGCATCGGCACCAGTAGAAAGCTGAGGCCGCGATTGCCCTTGGTGCCCGCCTCGCTGCGCGCGATCACGAAGATCCAGTCGGATTCGTGCGCGAGGGAGGTCCACACTTTCTGACCGTCGATGATCCATTCGCCGGTCGCTTCGTCTCTTCGGCAGCGCGTCTGCACGTTGGCGAGATCCGAACCTGCGTTCGGCTCGGAATAACCCTGGCACCAGTATTCAGTGCCGGCGGCGATGCCAGGCAGAAAGCGCTGCTTCTGCGCCTCAGTGCCGAGCGCGATCAATGTCGGTCCAATCAGCTCCGTGCCGAGATGCCCCATGCGGCCGGGCCCACCGGCGCGCGCATATTCCTCGTTGAAGATGACTTGATGCTCAATCGACAGGCCGCGACCGCCCCAGGCTTGCGGCCAGCCGACGCAGGACCAGCGTCCCTTGGCCAGCTCTTGCTCCCACTCCTTGCGCAACACCGGAAACGCATCTTCGTCGCCGGGACCACCGCGATGACGCAGCGGCTCGAAGCGGCCGCGCAGGTGCTCTTGCATCCACGCCGCGACCTCGGCCCGGAATGTTTCATCCTGTGGCGTCATGTCGAGCTTCATGCGGCCGCTCTCGAATCCAACAGCGAGGCGGCAATGGCCTCGCACAGAGGGCCGGCAACGCCGAGCCATTGGCCGGCGGCCTGCGCCCGTTTGAAGTACAGATGTGGATCGTATTCCCAAGTGAACCCGACACCGCCATGAAGCTGGATCGCCTCCTGCGCGCACCAGAACGCGGTTTCGGCGGCGAGCACCTTCGCCGCGCCACATTCGATCGCCAGCGCATCGACGGGCGGCGCACCGGCCGCGAATGCCGCGGCGCCGTAGATCATCGATCGCGTCGCTTCGATGCGCACCATCATTTCCGCGCAGCGATGCTTGATCGCCTGGAACGACGCGATGACGCGCCCGAATTGCTTGCGGTTGGCGACGTAGGCCAGCGTGAGGTCGAGACACTGCTGCGCGCCACCCACCTGCTCGGCAGCCAGGCTCAAGGTCGCCAATGCTTCGGCGCAGATGAAACCCGCGCTCGCGCGGACAGGATCGTCGATGCGATCACTGTCGGCGACCATCACGCCACGCAACTCGACGGAAGCGAATCGACGTGTCTGGTCCCAAGTCTTCAGCGCTCTGCGTGCGAGCCCCACCGTATCCGCACTGACAGCGAACAGCGCTGGCGCGCTTTCTCCCTCCACCTGCGCGAGCACCAACAGAACTTCCGCGGTGGCGCCATCCAATACCTTGCGAATGCTGCCATCCAGCATCCAGCTGCGATCGCTGCGCTTTGCTCGGATTGGAATCGGAGCGGGTCCACTTTCACCGAACGTCGCAGTTGCACGCAGCTCGCCGGCTGCAATGCGCGGCAGAAAGCGTTCGCGGGCAGCCTCCGTACCGATCTCGATCAACAGGTTCGCGGCCAGACACACCGTTGAAAAGAACGGCGCGCACAGCAGACGCCGACCCATCTGTTCGAGCAGCAGGGCGTTTTCGACCGGACCCAGACCGAGCCCACCGAAATTTTCGGGGATGCCCATCGCGCACCAGCCGAGCTCACCAGCCATACGCGCCCATGACACCGGGTCGTAACCACTGGCCGTTTCCATCGCCGCGCGCACAGCGGCGCTATCACTCGTCCCGGCAAGCACGGTTTCCGCGCTGTCGCGGATCAGTGCCTGGTCGTCGGTCAGAGCGAAATCCATGACCAGCAGCTCAGGCCCCGTAGACCTTTTGCGGCGCGGGGCCTTCCGCGATCAGCGCATCGACCACCGCGGTCAATTCCTCCGGGTTCCAGCGCGCTTTCTTGTCGCGCACCGTGCCGGTATGCCAGCCGCTGGCGACGGAAAGCTGACCGCCGGAAGCCTCGAACACACGGCCGGTGACGTGGGCCGACAGCGGGCTGCACAGCCAGACGACGATCGGCGCAACATTGGCCGGCTCGTAAAAATCGAACTGATTGCCGTCGGGCTTCTTCATCATGTCGGCAAACACGGTCTCGGTCATGCCGGTGCGCGCGGCGGGCGCCAGCGCATTGGCCGTCACGCCGTAGCGGCGCAGTTCGGCCGCCTGCACCAGCGTCAGCGCGGCAATGCCGCCCTTGGCCGCCGAGTAGTTGCTCTGGCCGACGCTGCCCTGCAGACCAGCGCCGGAGCTGGTGTTGATGATGCGCGCATCGACTTTCTTGCCCGCCTTGGTCTGGTCGCGCCAGTGGTGCACGAGCGCGCTGGCAAGGCAGAAATGGCCTTTCAGATGCACGCGGATGACGTCGTCCCAATCCTGTTCGGTGAGGCTGGCGAACATACGGTCGCGCACGATGCCGGCATTGTTGACGACGGCCTGAACGTCGCCGAAGCGCGCGACGGCGGCCTCGACGATTTTCTTCGCACCGCTCATGCTGGTGATGTCATCGCTGTTGGCGAGACCCGCGCCGCCCCTGGCCTCGACTTCCTTGACCACCGCCGCCGCCGCTTCCTGCCGAATATCGTTGACGACGACATTACCGCCTTCAGCAACAATGGCCAGCGCATACTCGCGGCCAAGACCGCCGCCAGCACCGGTGATGATGACGGTGCGGCCGTTACAAATGCCCATATCTTCGCCCTATATACAAAATTCTTTCGTAGGGTGGGTTAGGCCGCAGGCCGTAACCCACCTTCCGCGAACGGTGGGTTACGCCGCTTCGCGGCTAACCCCCCTACGATCAACTCTTTAACCCAGCCGCTCGATGATGGTGACGTTGGCGACGCCGCCGCCTTCGCACATCGTCTGCAGGCCGTAGCGTTTCTTCGTGCGTTCCAGCTCGTTGAGCAACGTCGCCATCAGCTTGGTGCCGGTGGCACCGATGGGGTGGCCAAGCGCGATGGCGCCGCCGTTGACGTTGGTCTTCTCATGCGGATAGCCGGTTTCCTTGAACCAAGCCATGACCACCGACGCGAAAGCTTCGTTAATCTCGACCAGATCGATGTCCGCGAGCTTGAGACCCGACTGCTTCAGTGCGCGCTTGGTCGCCGGGATCGGTGCGGTCAGCATCCAGATCGGGTCGTCGCCCATCACGCTCATGTGCACGATGCGCGCGCGCGGCTTGAGGTTGTAGCGCTTCAGCGCCCGCTCGGACACGATCAGGACAGCCGACGACGCGTCGCAGGTCTGGCTCGACACGCCAGCAGTGAGCCGGCCGCCCGGCTGCAGCGTTTCCAGCGTGGCCATCTTCTCGAGCGAGGTATCGCGCGTGGTTTCGTCGTTCTCGAGACCGGCAAGCGGCACGATTTCCTTCTTGAAGCGGCCTTCGGCAATCGCGCGGCGTCCACGTACGTGGCTTTCGAGCGAGAACACTTCCATCGCTTCGCGCGTCAGCTCCCACTTCTTCGCGATTATTTCGGCTGCGTGGAACTGCGACACCGGCTCGTTACCGAAGCGCTCGACCCAGCCCTTGCTGCCGGAGAACGGATCATCGAAACCGTAAGGCTTGGCGACGATCATCGCCGAGGAGATCGGAATCTTGCTCATGAGCTGCACGCCACCAGCGATGACGACATCCTGCGTGCCGCTCATCACCGCCTGCGCGGCGAAGTGCACGGCCTGCTGCGAAGAGCCGCACTGGCGATCGATCGTCACACCCGGCACCGTAAGCGGCATGCCGGCGGTGAGCCAGCAGGTGCGCGCGATGTTGCCTGCGTTCGGACCAATGGCGTCGATGCAGCCGAAGATGACATCGTCGTAGTCTTCGGCCGGAATCGGGTTGCGCGCGACGATTGCCTTGAGCACGTGTGCGCCGAGATCGGCGGGATGGATTTCGGCAAGGCTGCCGCGGCGCTTGCCGGTCGGCGAACGCAATGCGTCAACGATATAAGCTTCAGCCATGATTGTTCTCTCGATGAATTAACGGATATTTCAGATCAAAAATAGTTCAAGCGAAGGTTTCGCCCGGACCGATCGGCGCATCGTCCCGCAGAATGGATTCGACGACACGCGCCTTGTGGTGGCCACGATCGCCCCACGCGGCATCGAGTGCCCAGGCGCGCTTCATAAACATCTGCAAATCGGCTTCCCAAGTGTAGCCGATCGCCCCATGTACTTGGATGCTCTTGCGCGCCGCGACCCATGCGGCATCGCCGCAGGCCAGCTTGGCATGCGAAACCAGCATCGGAGCCATCGGTTCGCCATACTGAAGAGCGTATGCGGCGCGATACAGCACCGGCTTGGCAAACTCGATCTTGACGGCAACATCGGCAAGATGATGCTTGACCGCCTGGAATGCACCGATCGGTTTGCCGAACTGCTTGCGCTGCGCGGCGTAATCGACGCCCAGATCGAGCATCCTTTGCGCCAAGCCGACAAGTTGTCCGGCTGCGCACAACGCGCCGCGATCGAACACATGCGCCCAGACGCGGCGTCCGGTTTCGGCATCGCAGATGCGCGATTTCGGCGTCGGCGTCCAGCGCACGCTATAGAGGCGGCGTGACAGATCGACGCTCGGATTCAGATTCAGCTCGAACTGGCCCGGCAGCAACGCGTGAATTTCATCGTCACGCCACAATAGCAACAGATCGGCGACCTGCGCATCCGACACCAGCGGATTGGCCGGATGACCGACACTGACGCGGATTTCACCTTCGGCGATGCGCGGCAACCATTCTTTCTTCAGTGGTGCTGTATCCGGCAGCTGAGTCAACAGATCGGCGGCGAGATAAGCGGTGGCTGACAGCGAATCCGGGATCGCGTAATAACCGAGCTCATGCGCCACCAGTGCCCAATCGAGATCGCCAAGACCGAGGCCGCCGTGCTCTTCGGGAACGGACAGCGCCGTCAAGCCCTGTTCCGCGAACTTGTGACGCAGTTCCTTCGAGCGGCCGGTTTCGGTTTCCCAGATCTCGCGCAGAATTTCCGGAGCCGCTTCGATCAGCAGGAGCTTGCGCACCGCATCGCGGAACGCCAACTGCTGAGAGTCGAATGTGAAGTCCATAGAAGTAACCGGTGTTAGGCGCGAGGCAGGCCGAGCATGCGTTCGCCGATGATGTTGCGCTGGATTTCGTTGGTGCCCGCGTAAATCGGACCGGCTTGCGCAAACAGGAAGCCATCGATCCAGCGGCCCGCATCGGAGACCTGCGGTGCTTCCGGCATCAACTCGCCAAGCGGACCGAGGATGCGCATCGCCGTTTCGTGCATCAGCAGATCAAGTTCCGACCAGAAGATCTTGTTGGTGCTTGCCTCGGCACCAATCTGGCCACCCTTCATCAGGCGCGAGGCGGTGCGGTAGGTCGCCAAGGTATAAGCCTCCGCATCCATCCAACTTTTGATGACCGCATCGCGGATCGATGGATCGGCATCGGCCGAGACGCGATTGCGACGGTACAGATCGACCAGCGCACGCGCCGTAGCCTGGAAGCGCGCCGGCGAACGCAGCATCAGGCCGCGCTCAAAACCCGCAGTGGCCATCGCCACGTTCCAACCCTGGCCTTCTTCACCCAGACGGTTGCGGACCGGCACACGCACGTCGTCGAAGAAAATTTCAGCGAAGCCGGGTAGGCCGTTAAGTTGACGGATCGGCCGGATCGTGATGCCCGGCAGATTCAGCGGCAACAGCACGAAGGTCAGACCATGATGGCGCTGCGAATCCGGATCACTGCGGAACATGCCGAACAGCCAGTCCGCCCAAACCGCGCGCGTGGTCCAGATCTTCTGGCCGTTGATGACGTAATGATCGTCCTTGCGGATCGCCTTGCAGCGAATCGCCGCCATGTCGGAGCCGGCGCCGGGTTCAGACCAGCCCTGCGCCCAGACGTCCTGGCCCGACGCCATGCGCGGCAGGAACAGCCGCTTCTGCTCCTCGGTGCCGTATTCCATCAGTGTCGGACCGAGCAGGAATACTCCGTTCTGATTGACGCGCAGTGGCGCACCGGCACGCCAGTATTCCTCCTCGAAAATCAGCCACTCGATGAGGTCGCAACCGCGACCGCCAAGTTCCTTGGGCCACGTGACCATGCCCCAGTGACCGGAGTTGAGCGTCGCTTCCCACTCGCGGTGCTGCTGGAAACCTTCCTTGGTGTCGAAGCTCTGCAGCGGTGTCTTCGGCACATGCTGTTCGAGCCACCCGCGGATTTCCGCGCGAAACGCGCGCTGCGCGGCGGTATATTCGAGTTTCATTTTTTCCGCCCCGGAGTAAAGCTGGCGTCGCGCTTCTCCACGAAAGCGCGGCGAGTTTCTGCCGAATCTTTTTCGGTATAGGCCTGCAACGTGAAACCCTGCTCCCAGCGATATTTGTCTTCGAGATTGCCGTCCTCGATGCCGTTCAGCGATTCCTTGGCGAGACGGATCATCGCCGTGCTCTTGGCGGCGATCTTGCGCGCAATATCGAGCGCGGCATCGCGCAGCTGTGCGCGCGGCACTACGCGCTCGATCGCGCCAAGACGGTAAGCCTCAGCGGCCGTGATCGGCTCGCCGGTGAAATACATCATGCGCACCTTCTGCACCGGGAACAGACGCTGCAGGTGCGCACCGCCGCCCATAGCGCCGCGATCAACTTCGGGTACGCCAAAGGTGGCGCACTCGGACGCGACCACGATATCCGCCGCGCCGGTAATGCCGATGCCACCGCCGAGCACGAAGCCGTGCACGGCCACGACGACCGGCAGCGCATTGCGATGCACCGCGCGGAACGTCTCATAGTTGCCGGCGTTCACCGACACGATGCGTTCCGGGTGCTTGTTGAGTTCCTTGATATCAACGCCGGCGCAGAAACCCTTGCCCTCGGCACGGATCACGATCACGCGTGCCACCGGGTCGTGACCGAGGTTGTCGATCGCCTTGGCCAGGGCATGCCAGCCGGCGCTGTCGAGCGCATTGACCGGCGGCTGATCGATCACTAGTTCGGCAATACCTTCTTCGACGTGAATCTTGAACGGCAAGCTCATGCGGCACTCGTCTTCTGGATATCAATTGGTTTGGAACCGGTGGAGAGCGCGGCGAGGCGTTCGCTGGCGCCGGCGGCAATGCGCGCGATCAATTCCGCGCAACCCGGCAGGTCACCAATGGCAGCCGCGACTTGTCCGCTGGGCAAGACGCCTTCATCGGGTACGCCATCGACCATCGCACGCTGGATGATGACTGGCGCATTGGCCGCCATCATTGTCTGCGCGATCGAATCGCCTTCGCGCATGGCACTAATGAAGGTCGAAATCATATGACCGGTGCTCATGCCGGTGTGGCTCTTCCACTTCCACGCGCTCGCCAGCGCGATCCATAGCCGGCGCAAAGGACCTGCGTTCTCCAGATGAATCAGGAACGCGTTGTCGATCATGCGCTGCGGCAGGCCGTCGAGCGCCGTGGAGGCGCGGATGCTGGCGGTGTCGGTAACGGCGAGATAGCGATCGAGCGTCGCGCGCGGCACTGGCGACTCCTTCGTCATCAGGAAGCGCGTGCCCATAGCGATGCCGGCGGCACCGAATGCCAGCGCGGCTGCGAGGCCGCGGCCGTCGCAGAAACCGCCGGCTGCGACGACCGGCACTTTCACCGCATCGAGCACCTGCGGCAGCAGAATCGTGGTCGGCACCGAGCCGGTGTGTCCACCGCCCTCGCCGCCCTGCACCGTGACGATGTCGGCACCGAGTTCGACCGCTTTCACCGCGTGTTTGACCGCACCGACCGTCGGCATGCACAACACGCCGGCATCCTTGAAACGGCGGATCGTTTTCGCATCCGGACCGCGTCCGTATGACACCGCGCGCACGTGGTCACGATTGGCGATCACGACATCGATCACCTGCTTGGCATTTGGCTGGAACATGTGGAAGTTGACGCCGAACTGCTTGTTGGTCGCCCTGCGCACGGCGGCGATTTCCGACTCCAGCAATTCGGTGGACATGGTCGCAGCGGCGAGAAAGCCAAAACCGCCACCGTTGCTGGTCGCAGCGACCAGCTTGCTGTCAGCGACCCAGCCCATCGCGGTCTGCACGATCGGATAGCGACAGCCCAATCGTTCGGTCAACACCGTCTGCAGACCTATCACGGACGTGATCATGGCATGCGCTTCAGCACTTGACGATGACAGACGAGCCGTGGCCGAACAATCCCTGGTTGGCGGTAATACCGACCCGTGCGCCTTGCACCTGGCGTTCGCCGGCCTGGCCGCGCAATTGCCAAGTCAGCTCGCAAACTTGTGCCAGCGCCTGCGCCGGCACCGCCTCGCCGAAGCACGCCAATCCACCGGACGGATTCACCGGCAGACGCCCACCGACGCGGGTGGCGCCTTCGCGGACCAGACGTGCCGCTTCGCCGCGCTTGCACAGCTGCAAATCTTCCATCCAATCCAGCTCCAGCGCGGTGGAAAGATCGTAAACCTCGGCGACGCTGACATCCTCGGGACCGATGCCGGCCTCCTCATAGGCTTTACGCGGCAGCGCTGCCCGAAAGCTGTGCGGCGCAACGGCAACGGCGGAATCGGTCGCGATATCCGGCATTTCGACGACTTCAGAGGCGAAGGTTGGAGTCACCGTCGAAATCGCAGCGACGCGCGGCGCCTTCGCTTTGCCGATGCGGCGCGCGTAGTCGAGGCTGGATACGATCAGCGCCGCACCGCCGTCAGACGTGGCACAGATATCCATCAATCGCAGCGGATCGGCAACCATCGCCGATGCCGCAACATCGGCAGCAGTAAATTTCTTACGGTAACGCGCGTTCGGATTGGAAAAACCGTGCTCGGCATTCTTGATCTTCACCCGCGCGAAGTCGTCCGGCGTATCGCCGTAGATCTCCATGCGCCGACGTGCGTATAACGCGAAATAGGTCGGGTTGGTGATGCCAACACGAAAACGAACCCAGTCCGGATCATCCGGACGTTCGCCCTTCTGCGGCGCGAGGAAACCTTTCGGCGTGGTGTCCGCACCGACGACGAGTGCAACTTCGCATTCACCGGACAGAATCTTGGAACGCGCCGCCGCCAGCGCCTGCGAACCCGAGGCACAGGCAGCGTACGACGTGTTTACCTGGGCGCCCTGCCAGCCCAGCGCCTGCGCGAAAGTCGCGCCGGCAACATAGCCGGGATAACCGCAGCGCATCGTCGCCGCACCGGACACGAATTGCACGTCGCGCCAGTTCACGCCGGAATCGGCCAGCGCCGCTCGTGCCGCAGCAACACCGTACTCAACGAAATTCTTGCCCCATTTGCCCCAGGGATGCATGCCGACGCCGAGAATGGCGATTTCCTTGCTCATCGTCTGGCTCATCGCTTGCCTCCGGACCCGGGCTTCCATTTCCAGACCAGTTTTTGCGTGGTGTCATCCTCGGACAACACTTCCAGCACCAGTTCCATTTCCATGCCGGCCTTCAACGATTCGACGCTCACGCCGGTAACGACCTGGCCGAGCACGATCATGCGCTCCTTCTCCAGTTCTACCGCCGCGATGCTGAACGGCACGAATGGATCGGGCGCGATGTACGGTTCCGGTGGCTTATAGGAGGCGTTGGTGAACGACCATAGTTTGCCGGTGCGCGACAGTTTCACTTCCTCGAACCGCTCGCCGGCGCAGTCAGGATTGCGGCAGAACGTGCTCTGTTTCGGAAAGTAATAGGTGCCGCAGGATGCGCATTGCGTACCAAGCAAATGCGGCGTACTTTCATCGAGTGTGAACCAGCCTTCGAGCACGGCAACGCGGGTCTTGGCGCTCACCACGGCACTCCACTAATGTTCTTCGATCGGGACATGATGGCTCGGCCAGAAATCACTGGGCGCGAACGGCAGGCGGATTGTTCTTGATGATCGCGCCGCGCAGGTTGTGGGGATCGAGCTTGCGGATGATCGCGAGCTGCGTCTCGGTCGGCAGCGACGTGATACCCATATTGTCCGCCTTCAGCAGCGGAAAACCGGTCGCAGCCTCCACTTGTTCGAAGGTGACGCCCGGATGCAGTGACTTCACGCGGATCGCGTGGTCGGGACCACCGAAATCGAATACGCACAGATCGGTGACGATCAGCCGGAGATCGACGAAATCGCGTTTCATACCTTCGCTCCAGCGCGCCGGGTTGTAGCCGACACCAGATACCATGTCGACCTCGCCGGGCACGAACACGCGCGGCCCGTGGTTGGGCACGAAGAACGAGTTGATGTGATTGATGCTGTTGCCGGGCAGCCCGCGGACACCGAGCACCGCCGACTTCGGTTTGGCGTAATCACCGACCGACGACAGATTAGTCTGGCCCCAGCGATCGATCTGCGTCGGTCCGATCATCGCATGACGCTTGCCGCCCCATACGCATTCGAACACGCGATCGAAGGACATATAGCCTTCGTACTTCGGTTGGTAATCGCCACGCGGCCCCAGCGGCACCGGCTCGGACACGAGATAGGCTTCGCTATCGGTCATCAACAATTCCGGCGTGTGCGTAAGCTTGGCCAGTGAGGCACCGAGACGTGGAATCGTGGTGATGCCAGAAGCGAGCACCTCGCCGTTGCCGCGCCAGGCTTCGGAAGCGGCAACGACCATCAGTTCCGCAAGTGTGATTTGGGTTTGTTCGGTCATGGTCAGTTCCTCAGAACACCGGCGCCTTGAGTTTGGCGACGCCTTCGGCGCCACCGACTTTGGCCAGGTATTCCTTTTCACCGATGCTGACGAACTCCTCCACGTATTTCTGCCAGCCGTTTTCTTCCGTGGCAGACGCGTTGTAGCGCTTGAGATGCTCCATGTCCCAACCATAGTTCGGGCCCATGTAAGTCGGATGCGCACCGCAGGGCGCATGCACCACTCCGCTCACCAGATAACGCTCGAACGGATTCTGCTTTGCCGTCTCCGCATCGAGCGCGAGCTTATCGCGCAGCACTTCTGTGCTGACGAAGCAACGCTCGGCAGCTCGTGCGTAGAGATGATCAAAGAAGGTGTCGGCGCCGCGAACCAGCGTGTTGCCAAGCCGGTCGGCCTCGTTGACATGCAATAGCGCCACATCGAGCTTCAACGCTGGCATCGCCAGATAAACCTCGCCGTCGCCGTAGGGCGAACGGATCGTCTTCAGGCTAGGATTTTTTGCCAGAACGTCGCTGCCAAGTCCGCAGCGCGTCGGCAGGAAGGACATGCGCATGCCGGCGGCACGCAGGCCCCACTCGAACATGCCTTCGTCCAGCTCCATCACCTCGATGGCGCCGGCTTCGCGTGCCTTGCGGTAATAAGGCTCCAAAGGAATCGCGTCCATCGTCACGAACGCGAAGATCAGCTTCTTCACCTTGCCGGCCGCGCACAGCATGCCGACGTCGGGACCGCCATAGGAAACCACCGTCAGATTCTTCAGATCGGAACGCAGAATCTCGCGCACCAGCGCCATCGGTTTGCGCCGCGGTCCCCAGCCGCCGATGCCAATTGTCATGCCATCGCGCAGCTGCGCAACAGCGTCTTTCGCCGTTTTTGTTTTATCGAGTGCCATTGCGGATTTCGGTGTTGAATCAGCGGAAGCCCACTGAGAAATCGTGGCCCCACAGGCTCACCGCCGTCGTTTCGAACGCAGTGTGATGGTTCCAATCCACGGTCAGGCCGCCGTAGCCATATTCGATGGCAAAGTTCGAAGGCGTGTTCATATAGAACGAAACCATCTTGTCGTTCACGTGACGGCCAAGCGTCGCGATCAGCTTGACCTTGTTCTTCTGCATGCGGTCGTAACCGCGACCGACCTCATCCATCGACGGCACTTCGGCCATGATGTGCACGCAGCCCGACGGAATCGGCGCTTCGAACAGCGCTAGGCTGTGATGCCGCGAATTGGCGCAATGCAGGAAGTAGATGCGGGCAACCGGGGCATTCGGCTCGGGCCCAAATTTGTGACGGAAGATGTCCGATAGTCCGAAGCCGAGCACGTCACGGAAAAATGCGTAGGTCTCGTCGAACTTCGGCGCCGCTGGCAGGACGGTGTGGCCCATGCCTTGTTCACCGGTGACGAAGCTCTGCACGCCCACCGGCGACATGAAACGTTGAAAGTCGGTGATGAAACCCCAGACCAGCTCGTGGCGGTTGCCGGCTGGATCGCTGAAGCTCACCACGTCCTGCACCTTGCGCGCAGCCCGCAGCGCTTCACTGCCGCGCGTCACCTTCACACCGGCCTTTTCCAGTTTGGCAACGGTTTCGGCGAACGCTTCGGGGCCGCCAACTTCCCAACCGGACGCGTGGTAACGGTCTTCCGAACCCTTCTGCACCGCAATGCGGAACGCCCGCTCGTCCATCTTCAAGTAAACGCCGCCCTCTGGCGCATCCGCACCGGCCATGCCGAGCGTTTGCTCTCCGAACTGCCGCCAGTTCGAGGGTTGCGTGGATTCCGCCACGACGTACGCGAGCGCCTGAATATTCGACATGGGACCGTTCATCCTAACGGAATTTAGTGAGGTGATTATTGGGTTTGAACCACCTCCGAACTTCATCCGATAAGACTAGGATAAAGCCCTCCCAAGCGACGTATCAGCTTGAATTTATAGGCAGACAGTAAAAAAGCAGCCTCGCCGAGCCCGTCTCCATACGCCAGCGCACAGTCAAGCTGTGAGAGCAGCGCAGCGGCTCGCCGGAATCGTCGGGCGAGCCGCGTTAACGCTTGCCCTGTTTTCTTACTTTCCTGCCGATTTCCGCACCACGCGCTTTGTTCCCCGCGCCGCGGCCGGCTTATGCAGCAACTTCTGCCGCTTCGCCAGATTTTCGATCTGCTTGGTAGCCGCCTTGCGCTTCCGGTCAATCATCTTGATCGTCGCATTGATTTCGGCTTTCGCTTTCTTCGTCAGATCAGCGCCTGCACCACCGAGACTGCGGAACAGTTTGGCTTCCGCTTCCGCGAGCGCGGCCAACGATGCCTCCGTGTGTCCCCACGCCACCTGCGCGTGCTTCCACGCGGCACGCACATCTTTTAACGGGTCCGCCATCACCGATTTCTTTGCCATGTCGCGTCCTCAAGATTTATGGAGTGAGTTTTCGATCCGTGACACGAGGCGCGTGGTTTCGTGAAAAGCCCGCATTGCCTATGCCACGTAATACAAACTCATCATACCGAGACCGGCGTAGACGCTTGTTGATTTGGATCAAGCGCAGCTCCCACGCCGGCCGCAGAAGCGGCGCGCGATATCATGGCCGCATGGCGCGGCGCGCAGATCTATCGCCAGTACCGCAAAATAGCCGGATCAGACCCGCCCCCCGATCCCGGTCAACGACTGTCACCGATGAGCCCGAACACGGATACCCCGAAGTGGCGCGACCATTTGTTTGTCGCTTTCCAGAAAATCCTGCCCACACGACTGCTGTCATCGTTGATGTTCCATATCGCGCAATCGCGCAACCCGCTACTGAGCCGCGCGCTGATCCGCTACTTCGCGCGTCGCTATGACATCCGCCTCGCCGAGTGCGAGTTCGAGCGCTTGGTCAACTACGACAGCTTTGCCCATTTTTTTACGCGCGGGCTCAAATCCGACGCACGCCTTCCTTCGCGTGACGCGGACGCGCTGTCGTCGCCGGTCGACGGCACCGTCAGCCAGATCGGCCAGTTGCAGACCGGACGGCTGATCCAGGCCAAGGGCCGCCTGTACAGCGCCGCCGACCTGCTCCACGACGCTGCCGTCGCCGATGAATTCATCAGCGGCAGCTTCGCCACGATCTACCTGTCGCCGCGCGACTACCATCGCGTGCACATGCCGGTCGACGGCCAGTTGCGCCATTGGACCTACGTCCCCGGCCGGCTGTTCAGCGTCAATCCGGCGACCGTGCGCGCCCTGCCGGACCTGTTCCTGCGCAACGAACGCCTATGCGCGATCTTCGATACCGCGTTCGGCCCGCTGGCGGTGGTGATGGTCGGCGCGATGATTGTCGGTGGCCTGGAAACGGTGTGGACCGGTCGCGTCACGCCCCCGCACCGCCGCGATCACGAGCCGTCTCTATATCGCTCAATGGAGCCGATCCAGCTCAAGCGCGGTGCCGAACTGGGACGATTCAACATCGGTTCCACCGTGATCCTGTTGTTCCCGCGCGACGCAGCCAACTGGCGCAAGGAAATCGTGGCCGGCGTCTCAGTACGAATGAACCAGCCACTGGCACAGATCAATCGCTACAGGGTCAAGAAATGAACGACAAGCAAGACACCCAGGCGATGGAAGCGACGTTGCAGCGCACGCTGTCCGCGCTCGGCAACATCGTCTTCGGCAAGAACCGCGAACTGCGGCTGGCACTCACTTGCCTGCTCGCGCGCGGCCATCTACTGATCGAAGACATCCCCGGCGTCGGCAAGACCACCTTGGCACTGGCACTGGCGCAGGTACTGGGACTCGAATTCCGCCGCGTGCAATTCACCAGCGACCTGTTGCCCGCGGACATTCTCGGCGTATCGATCTACGAACCCGCCACCGGCGGCTTCCGCTTCCATCCCGGACCGATCTTCGCGCAACTGGTGCTTGCCGACGAAGTCAACCGCGCGAGTCCGAAAACGCAGAGCGCGCTGCTCGAAGCCATGGAAGAACGCCAGATCACCATCGACGGCGTCACGCGCGCACTGCCGGAACCGTTCTTCGTCATCGCCACGCAGAATCCGCTGGAACAGATCGGCACCTACCCGCTGCCGGAGTCGCAGCTCGACCGCTTCCTGATGCGCCTCTCGCTCGGCTATCCATCGCAGCACGCCGAGCGCGCACTGCTCACCGAACCCGAGCGGCGCGAAGTGCTCGCGGAGACGGCGGCTGTACTGACCCCGGGACAACTGCACGAACTCCAGAATGCAGCGAAAGCGGTGCGCACCACACCGGCGTTGATCGATTACGTGCTCGCACTCGTACAAGCCACGCGCAGCCATCGTGGATTGCGCCACGGCCTGTCACCTCGCGCTGGCCTCGCACTCCGCCGCGCCGCGCAGGCCTGGGCACTGCTCGAAGGCCGCCACGGCGTGATCCCCGAAGACGTGCAGGCGGTGTTCGAAGCCGTGGTCAACCATCGGCTGATTGCATCCGAGGAACGCACCGGCAACACATCGATGGCCGCGCAGATTCTGGCGTCGGTGGCGATTCCCTAGGGTGCGGCAGCAGCACTCGTTGGACCCAGCTCTGCCGTTAATCTGCGACTGTCGCAGTCGTGCCAGGAGCGGTCACTGGAAGACTGGAATTCATTGCCGCAAAGCGGACGTTCGCTACTCGCTCGATTCTCAGGTTCAGCCGCGACTTTGGCGGCACGAAACAATGGAAATGTTAGGCGTCACTTTGCGCGAAACCGACCCGCTCACGATCGCCTCTTTAAGCCCTTTTGCGGGCGCACCGTGACTGCCTTGACCTGGTGCTGCTCCACCATTGCAAACCGGCCGAATGCTGGTCGTGCCTTCCATACGCGGACCGGCGCAACTACTTCACCAAGGAGGTCAACGACCTTCGCCGTGGTCCATGCGCAGCGATGACCGATGATCACCGCACGCAATTGCAATTGCGGTCCAAAATCGGTGTAGTAGAGACCAGTATTTGGGTCAGGTATCTTCAGTTCGGCCAACACTCGTCGCTCTGCTTCCGATTTCCACGCCGTGCTCTTGGAAATAAGAACTTTGTTGAGCAATTCGACTGACAGTCCGTGGTTCGGGAGGTGCGCACCAAACTCAACGTCTATCTTTTCGTCAGTGTAATTCACCGTGCTGACTAGTTTGTCCTCGACATGGAACCCTAGGCAGACGCCAGCGTGCTTGTCGGCGTAGTGTGCCCACATCATGGGGTTGTCCCAGACCGCGCCAAAGCAAATCATGCCTGTGCGTTCGTTGTGGTATTGCTCGATCGTTTTGACGATCTTGCGCCGACTTTGGTCGCGACTGCCGATCAAGTTTAGCTCGAACGGATCGTTCGCCTCATAGAACCGCGAGAGCTTAAGCCGGCGCTCCTTCAAGATCACCTCAGCCCACTTAGAAGTCGTCATGTAATACAGGCGCATGCACGTCTCGCGTGGCGGGTGGTTGTGCCTTGTCGGGCAGAAATGCCTGCACGTTTATTTAGGTCCAGCGTCCACGCGGCGATAAATTCGTTCCAACGTCACCGCCGTGTCTTCCCGCGGTGCCGCAGCAAGAGCATTCGCACCATCAAACGTAATCGCGGTCACCATGTCCCGCTCAACCATCGCATCGATTGTCGTCGTACTGCCGCCGATCTTGCCGTTTGACATGCGACATCCTGAGTAATCGATGCGAAGCGACGATCTCCCTGGAGGAAGCGGAAACCGGAAGCCAGAGTCCACGTGAAATGGCGCCACATCGCCAGCTGGATACACGGCCTCGTCCAAATACGGCTCCCGTTCTCGGGTAATCTCAATAGAGCAGGTCTCTGGACGGTGTTCGGCGGTGCTAGACGAATCCGGCGGAATCGCAGGAATGTTTTGATCGGCGATTGTCACCTCAACCCACCCGTGCGGCTGGGCGAGGATGTAGCTTTCGCGATGAGGAGAAAGAGCTGTAGCACAGCCTGTGGCTGCCAAGAGGACTGCAGCCGTAGCGGCTCTGGCGACTTTCACAATTAAGTCCATGTCGTCTAAGTCCATGTCGTCCCCATCGAATAAAGGCTGATCTGCTTAGTGTAGAGCGCCCAAGAGCTGCCGGTGGCGATTGTTTCAAATGGGCTGCAAGCAACGGAACTTCACCAACCGGACTAAACCGCTTGCACTTCAGGGTGCTTTTAGATCCGGTGGGACTCAGAGCCATTAACGGAGCCGCCGACTATTTGGGTGATTGTTTCGAGGACTCGCCAGCTCCGACGGTGGGCGGATCCGGAGGCTTGCTGTCCGCGGCGCCGGCGGATTCAGAACCAATGTTTCGTTCCAGGAACGCCAACATCTTCTCGTACATGTCCTGACGGTTCTTTTCGCCGAAGAAGCCGTGGCCTTCATTCGGTTTGACCAACCATTCGTAGTGAAGATGCCGGGATTCGAGTGCCTCTCGCAGAAGATTCGCCTGGTTGACCGGTACTCGCTCGTCTTCTTCCCCGTGTACGATCATGACATCGGCTTTGAGCTTGTCGATTAGCGTGATCGGTGAAGCCTGCTTCAGCCGCTCTGGAGTGTTGCTGACGAACTCGGCGATGAAATTACGCCCATTGCCATTGCTCGAGATATCGGTATCGCGCTTCCACCGATTCAGGTCATAAATACCAGCATATCCGATGACGCATCGATACAGATCAGGTTCTCGAACCGCACTCATCATCGCTGCGTATCCGCCATAGCTCCCTCCGTAAATGCAGATCCGGCCGGGCTTGGCAAAGCCCTGCTTGATCGCCCATTGGGTGCCATCGGTGATGTCGTCGATCATGATGCTGTCCCAGCGCTGGCGTCCCGCATTCAGAAAGCTTTCGCCATAGCCGCCCGAGCCACGAAAATTGACTTGCAGGACCGCATAGCCGCGACTGGCCAGCAGCTGAGCATCGGCATCCCATGCCCAGGTGTCGAGTGTCCCAAATGGTCCGCCATGAGGATAAACGACGAGCGGCAGGTTTTGCGGTTCATGCCCTTTGGGCAGCGTGATGATTCCGTGAATGGATTGTCCGTCCCGTGCTTTGAACTCGATGGCGCGGCGTTCGGACATCTGGTCTGGATCGATCCAACTGCGCGCAGAACCCATATAGTCGGCTTTCATCGCAGCGGCATCGAAGAGGTAGTAATCCCCGGGATTGCGATCGCTGTAGACATGGAGAACAACTTTCTTGCCATCATCAGTGTGTGATACCGGCACGATGAGCTGGTTCGGAAACACCTTTTGCAATTCGTGCAGTCTCTGCCGGTCCAGATTATCGGTGTCGAGTAAACGTTCCCACGGCGGATTTCCTTCGTAGACTGCAGCGATCGGCTCCTTTCCATCGAAGGACATCACGGTGTCTGTGACGTCCGCGGCATCATCGCAGCTCAGCCGTTTATGCGTGGCCGTCCCAAATTCCTGCTCGACGATGCACAAGCGGTCACTACCATCGTCGGATTCGACAAATACGCGTTTGTCGTCGCTGGAAATTGCGAATGGAATGATCCGGCTTTCCCGAAGATCGCCGGCATTGAGTGGAGTCCACTCGCCGTCGTCGCCAGATCTGGAAAACGTACGCGCTCGCCAGTGTTCGTCAACCGCGACGGCGTAGCGAGGCATGCCCTTGGAATCGACGAGAAACCGGGTATACCCCTGGATCGGTCCGATGTTGAGCGAGGCACTGGTTCCGGAGTAAACATTCACGCGTTTTAGCTCACCGTTTCTGATGCGCGCAGAACGCGGAAAATCGTTGACCGCAATGATTGCGGAATGCGGATCGCCGGGCATGGGTTCGATAAACTCTGCGTCACGAAAATCCGCATCGGAACCGCTTCTGGGTATGCGAGAACCGGTTACATCCCCGCCGCGAAAACCGTACACGTAACGCATACTTTCGCCGGCGCTCATGTCCGCACTCATCGACACCAGTTCGCCAGTCAACCGGGGCCGGTTCTGAAAACCATCCGGTTCGGCGAATGACAGAACGATGCGTTCAGAGCCCACCCAAGCGTAACTTCCAAGTCGCCAATCCTTGCCGATATCCAGTTTCGCAGTGATCTTATGATCAGATAGCCGCTGGACGACCAAATAGTCGTGCCCGTCCATCAGCCTGGCCTCCGCGAGATATTTCCCGTCCGGCGAAATGGTTAGATGCGTGATTTCGGGATCTCTGGCGAAATCCGCGATCGGGATTTCGGCCGCTGAAACCGCGGCGGGAATCATGAGTACAGCAATGATCTTTCTTGGCATGACAACTCTTACAGAGACGGCAGGACTGATGTCGTGGATGTGATTGATCTATCCATGTATTACAAGTCGCCCGTCTCGCTCTCAGCCCGCTGCTAAAGGATAGGTGATGTAGCCTTCAGCGCCCTGCGAATACCAGGTCTTCTGATCGTCGGTGTTGAGCGCCAAGTCCTTTTTAAAGCGATATGGCAGATCGGGGTTTGCCAGGAATTTCCGGCCGAAAGTGATGGCATCGGCCGCACCGCCGGAGAGTGCCGCCTGTCCGCGCTCGAAGTCGTAATCCGAGTTGAGTACCAATGCACCTTTGAATGCTTTGCGGATAAGCGGGGCCACCGGTGGACGCTCCGATTTGCCGAAGGTGCCGTCGAGTCCAGGCTCGCGCAATTCCAGGAATGTGATGCCGAACTGATTGAGAATCGCCGCCGCCGCGGGGAACAACTCGGCTTGGTTACTATCGTCGACACCCTGTGAATCTCCGTTCGGCGACAGGCGCACCGCGGTCCGCTCCGCACCTACGGTGCCGACCAAAGCTTCGACCACTTCGCGTAGCAGCCGCACGCGATTTTCGATCGGACCGCCGTAGGCATCGCTGCGCTTGTTGCTGCCGTCGCGCAGGAACTGGTCGATGAGATAGCCGTTGGCGGCATGGAGTTGTACGCCGTCGAATCCAGCATCGATGGCATTTCGTGCCGCTGTCACGTAGTCGCCAATCAGGCGTGGAATTTCATTGATCGCCAATGGCCGCGCCTCAACGTAAGGCTGTTTCCCTTCGTAGGTGTAGGCCTTGCCCGGCGCGGTGGTCGCGCTCGCGGACACGGGCTGAACGCCGTGCAGGGACGGATGAACGAGTCGGCCCATATGCCAAAGCTGCGCGAATATGCGGCCACCTGCCTTATGCACTGCATCGTTCACCCGCTTCCAGTGCTCCACCTGCTCAGAGCTCCACAGACCCGGAGCGTATGGCCAACCGCTGCCCTCGACGGTGATGCCAGTGGCTTCCGTGATAATCAATCCGGCCGACGCGCGCTGCGCGTAGTAGGTGACCATAACGTCGGTCGGGACATGATCGCGGGTGCTGCGGCCGCGCGTCAGGGGTGCCATCCAGATGCGGTTGGCGCAGGTCAAGCGCCCGATCTTGATCGGGTCAAATAACGTGGGCATAAGATCCTTCGTAAAATGGGAGGTGTTTCGTTCGGGGACGTTAACATGTCAGTCAACCCGAGCATCTGAGAGCTTTTCTCAGCACGATTGCCGCATGCCATTTTAATGGACGGGATATCCCCGGTTCAGCAAATACTCTTTTTGGATAGCAACGCAACGGTCAAAGTCAGTTGGCTGACCACAGGAACGGCATCGTGGCATATATTCCCGAACGTCTGCGCTTCTCCATCGAAGGCTTCGGCCTGATCCTGACGCAGCCGTTCGGCGCGCTTCGACGGCGCATCAATGCCTGGATCATGGCGCGCACGCACCGCGTGCCGGCGCCGGTGTCGATATCGCGGCGGCGCGTCTACATTCTGCCGACGCGCTACGGCTACGCGTTTGCGTTCATGTTGTTATCGATGCTGCTCGGGGCGATGAATTATTCCAACAGCATGGCCTTCGCATTGACCTTTCTGCTCACCGGCCTCGGATTGATCGGCATGCATCACACGCACGGCAATCTCGTGAACCTGCGCGTGGTCGGCATGCGCGCCTTACCGGTGTTCGCGGGCGACACCGCGCGATTCGAAATCGAATTCGAGAATCCGTCGCCGCGCGCACGCTGGAACATCGCGGCCGGCTGGCCGGAACACGAGCTCTGCGACGGAATCGATCTGCCGACACTGGAGCGCGAGCACGTCGCCCTGCTGTTACCAGCCAGCCATCGTGGCTGGCTACCAGCGCCGCGTTTCACTGTCGCCACCGAATTTCCACTCGGGCTGTTTCACGCCTGGACTTGGATCGAAATCGACAGCGCCTGTCTCGTCTACCCGCGTCCCGCCACGAGTGGCGTCGCGCCGCAGGCGGCCTCGCACACCGCCGGCACGCGTACCGGACTCCGCGCCGGCAACGATGAGTTCGCCGGACTGCGCAGCTATCAACGCGGCGACAGCGCCAGCCGCATCCACTGGAAGAGCGTGCCGCGCCTGTCCACGCCGCAGGTCAAGCACTTTGCGGATAGTGTCGATCCGGAGCTGTGGCTGGATTGGGACGCGCTGCCGCCGACACTCGATGTCGAACAGCGCCTGTCGCTGCTGACACATTGGGTGCTCGAAGCCGAGCGCACCGGCCGCCGCTACGGGTTGCGCATACCGGGCAGCGCGCGCGATCCGGCGCATGGCGAAGCACACCGTCTCGAATGTCTGCGCACGCTGGCACTGTTCGGCCGGACATAAGAGCAGCGGTGAAACCAGCCGCTCTTAATTAGAACGCGGCGATCTGCGCCGGAATTTCGGTCAGCGTGAGGCTGCGCTGAACGGCTCCGTGTTTGACCGCTTCCTTCGGCATTCCGTAGACGACACTGCTGGCTTCGTCCTGGGCCAGCGTGGCGGCACCGGCGTCGAACATTTCCTTGAGTCCGCGCGCGCCATCATCGCCCATGCCAGTCATGATGATGCCCAATGCGTTCTTTCCCGCGCACTTGGCGACGGACCGGAACAGCACATCGACTGACGGCCGATGGCGATTGACCAGCGGTCCATCCATGACTTCGACGTGGTAGAGCGCACCGCTGCGCTTGAGCAGCATGTGCTTGCCGCCGGGAGCGATCAACGCCAGCCCGGCGACGACACGATCGTCGTTGCGCGCCTCACGTACTTCGATCTCGCACAGACCATCGAGGCGCTTTGCGAACAGTGCAGTGAATTTTTCCGGCATGTGCTGAACGATAACGATGCCGGGCGCCGTTCTCGGCAGGGCGGTCAGCACTACTTCCAGCGCCTGCGTTCCGCCCGTGGATGTACCGATGGCGACGATCCGCTCCGTGGTCCGGCTCAGAGCCGCTTGCGGCGGCGACAGGATTGCGTCGGCGGTAAGCTTGGGCGCGGCGCTGGGCATCCGCGAAGCGGACGCTGCGCCGGCCGGCATCCGCTTGAGCTTCGCAGCGGCCGCCGCTTTGACCGCATGCACCAGATCGGAAGCTGCGTCCTCCAATAGGAATTGGCGCACGCCGATCGTCGGCTTGGTGATGATACCGACGGCGCCGGCCGCCAGAGCGTCCATCGTGGTTTCCGCACCCTTTTCGGTCAAGGAGGAACAAATCACGACCGGCGTCGGCCGTTCCGCCATGATTTTCTTCAGGAAGGTGATGCCATCCATGCGCGGCATTTCGATGTCGAGCACGATGACATCCGGCCAGCGTTTGGCCATCTTCTCCATCGCAAAAATCGGATCGATCGCGGTGGCCAGTACCTCGATGCCAGGATCAGCGTTGAGCACCTCGGTAAGCACCTGCCGCACGACCGCCGAATCATCGACCACAAGGACACTTATTTTGGTCATGTCGTCTCTGTTCTCGATTCACCGATAGTGGCAACGCACTGCACATTCATCGGACCCAGACATCTCCGCTCCAGACATCGAATCCCGCGGCGCGATAACTCCTGCCACACGTATTTACGCACTTTACAACGCAAGCCGTTGCGACACCCACAGATCTTGCTGAGCCCCACGGTAGTGGACGCCCGGCCCTAAATCAATTGGACGACCCCGTGCCACGAAAAAGGCCCGCAGCGCGGGCCCTTTCCTCAACCTAAACCACTTCCCTCAAAGCTGCAGCAGCAGTCTCGCCGGGTCTTCCAGGCAGTCCTTGATCGTGCGCAGGAATAGCACCGCTTCGCGGCCATCGATCAAGCGGTGATCGTAGGTCAGCGCCAGATACATCATCGGACGCACCACAATTTCGCCGCCGACCACGACCGGCCGCTCGATAATTCCGTGCATGCCGAGAATCGCCGCCTGCGGCGGATTCAGAATCGGCGTGGAAAGCATCGAGCCGAACACCCCACCGTTGGTGATGGAGAACGTGCCACCGGTGAGATCCTCGATCGCCAGCTTGTTGGCGCGCGCGCGGGCGCCGAAATCGACAATGGATTTCTCGATATCACCGAACGACAGTAGATCTGCGTCACGCAGAACCGGCACGACAAGACCACGTTCGGTGGATACGGCAACGCCGATATCGTAATAGTTGTGGTAGACGATATCGCTGCCATCGATCGACGCGTTTACCAGCGGGAACTTCTTCAATCCCTCGATTGCGGCGCGCACGAAAAAACTCATGAAACCGAGCTTGATGCCGTGCGCCTTCTCGAAGCTGTCCTTGTACCTGGCGCGGATGTCCGACACTGCTTTCAGATCAATCTCGTTGAACGTCGTCAGCATCGCAGCCGTGCTCTGCGCTTCGATCAGGCGTTCGGCGATGCGCGCACGGATGCGCGTCATCGGCACGCGCTGCTCTTCGCGCGGACCGGACGCCGGCTTGAACGCTGGTGCCGCAGGTTTCGCCGCGGGGGCTGGGGCTTTTGCAGGCGCGGCGGGCGCGGTTTTCTGCTTTTCGGCATAGGCGACGATGTCTTCCTTGGTCAGACGCCCGCCCTTGCCGCTGCCCGAAATCTGCGATGCGGACAGTCCCAGTTCAGACAGCAGCTTGCGCACGGCTGGACTTTGACCGTCGGCATCGGTCGCGGTCGCAGTCGATGCTTCGGCGGTCGCGGCCACCGCCTTCGCTGGTGCAGCAGCGGCGGCGCCTTCCTCGATCACGCCGATCACATCACCGGCCTTGACCGTAGCACCGGTCTTGATACGGACTTCCTTCAGCACACCATCGGTAACCGACGGGACCTCCAATACCACTTTGTCGGTTTCCAGATCGACGAGATTCTGCTCGCGCTTGATGGCGTCGCCGGCGTTGAAATGCCAAGAGGCGACGGTGGCTTCGGTAACTGATTCAGGGAGGTTGGGAACCTTGATTTCGATGCTCATGGCGCTCCGGAATTATTTTTCTCTTGCTTGTCGATTGATACGCAATCGTCAGGCGCCGCCCGCCAGCGTGAGACCGCCGCTGAGCGCCGTATTGACGACTTCGTCCTGTTCCTTCTGGTGAACCTTCAGGTATCCGACCGCTGTCGTGGAATTGCCCTTGCGCGTGGCGTAGAGCAGTTGATGATCGTCGGCCAGGTAAGCGCGCAGACGGTGCTTGATCTGGTACCACGCGCCCTGGTTTTCAGGCTCTTCCTGACACCAGACCACGTCCTTCGCGTTCGGATACGCGGCGATCACCGCCTCGTACTGCTCGCGCGGGAACGGATACAGCTGTTCGATGCGCGCGATGGCGACATCGTCGCGGCCCTGCTTGGTGCGAGCATCGAGCAGATCGAAGTAGACCTTGCCGCTGCAGAACACGATGCGCTTGACCTTCTGCGCATCGAGCTTGGCCGTCTCGCCGATGATGAGTTGCAACTTGCCGGTGCCGAGATCGCTGAGTTCCGAGACCGACGCTTTGTGGCGAAGCAGCGACTTCGGCGTCATTACGATCAGCGGCAGCCGCAGGCTTCGTTTCATCTGCCTGCGCAGCATATGGAACATCTGCGCGGGTGTGGACGGCACGCAGACCTGCATGTTGTTGCCGGCACACAATTGCAGATAGCGCTCCAGACGCGCAGACGAATGCTCTGGCCCCTGCCCTTCGTAGCCGTGCGGCAGCAACAGCGTGAGCCCGCAGTAGCGGCCCCATTTCGCCTGCCCGGAAGCGATGAATTGGTCGATAACGACCTGCGCGCCATTGGCGAAGTCACCGAACTGTGCTTCCCAGATCACCAGACAGTCCGGATCGGTGGTGCTATAGCCGTACTCGAAGCCGAGCACGCCTTCCTCGGACAACAATGTGTCATTGACGAGGAAGCGATACTTATCGGCATCGAGGTGACGCAGCGGCGTATAGCTTTCGCCGGTCTTGACGTCGTGCAGCGTGGCATGGCGATGGAAGAAGGTGCCGCGCCGCGTATCCTGTCCACACAGGCGCAGCGCGAAACCTTCGTTGACCAGCGTCGCGTAAGCCATGGTCTCGGCGAAGCCCCAGTCCATCGGCATTTCGCCGGCGGCCATCTTCACACGGTCCTCGTAGATCTTGGCGACCCGCGGATGCAGCGAGAAGCCATCCGGCAGCTTGTGTAGCTGGCCGGCGAGACGCTTCAGGGTATCGACCGTGACGGCCGTATCGGCCGGGGAGTCCCACTCGCCCTTCTGATAATTTGCCCAATTGACGGTGTGCTGATTGCCAACCATGCCGAGCGCGATGCGCGAGATGTTCTCGCCTCGATCAAGGGCATCGCGGTATTCCCTCACCATCTGCTCGGGTTCATCCTTGCCAAGCAAACCTTGTTGCACAAGCTTGCGCGAATACAGTGCCAGCGTCGTCGGCTGTTTCTTGATGGCGTCGTACATCACTGGCTGCGTCGCCGCCGGTTCGTCAGCTTCGTTGTGGCCGTGGCGGCGGTAGCAACACAGATCGATGATGACGTCCTTGTGGAATTCGCTGCGGAAATCCATCGCCAGCTTGGTGACGAACACAACCGCGTCGGGATCGTCGCCATTGACATGGAATACCGGCGATTCAAGCATCTTCGCGATGTCGGTGCAGGCACGCGAAGTGCGCACTTCGTGACCTTCGCGTGCCTCGATTGGATTCGGCGTCGTGAACCCGATCTGATTGTTGACGATGACGTGCACGGTGCCACCGGTGCTGTAACCCTTGGCCTGCGACAACTGCAAGGTCTCCATCACCACGCCTTGACCGGCGAATGCGGCGTCGCCGTGGATCAGCACCGGTACGACGCGCTCGCCGCGTTCGTCGTGGCGGCGCGTCTGCCGCGCCTTCACGGACCCTTCGACCACGGGATTTACGATTTCCAGATGCGACGGATTGAACGCCAGCACCAGATGGATGCGACGGCCTTCGATCTCGACGTCCGACGAAAAGCCCATGTGGTATTTCACGTCGCCAGCGCGCGACAGGCTCTCCGTCGAATACTTGCCCTCGAACTCGGCGAACAGTTCCTTCGGCGACTTGCCGAGCACGTTGACCAGCATATTCAGGCGACCGCGGTGCGCCATGCCGATGACCAGTTCCTCGACGCCGGCCAAAGCCGCGCAGCGCATCAACTCATCGACGATCGGAATCAGTGAATCACCGCCTTCGAGCGAAAAGCGCTTCTGACCAACGTACTTGTTGTGGAGGTAACGCTCGATTCCTTCCGCGGCGATGAGCTGTTTGAGTACCTCGTGCTGCTGCTGCGGCTGCAATCGCGGCTTGAACGGCTCGCTTTCAAGGCGCTTCTGCAGCCAGCGCTTTTCGGCCGTCTCCGTGATGTACATGTACTCGGCGCCGACGGTATCGGTATAAACCGCCTTCAGAATCTTGATGATTTCACGCAAGGGCAGGCGGTCAGTACCCGCCAGCGTACCCGTGTTGAACACCGTATCCATATCCTCGGAACCCAGGCCATGAAAACCTGGATCGAGATCGGGAACGGTCGGCACCGGAGCCAGTCCGAGCGGATCGAGTCTGGCGACCTGATGGCCACGGACGCGGTAATAGTTGATCAGGCGCAGCACGGCCGCCTGCTTTTCCGCCTGGCGCGCATCGAACGACGACTCCACGACCGAACTGCGCGGTTGGCGGGCAAGTGTTTCGAAGCGGGCGCGCACCGGGCCATGCGGTGTATCTGTCGCTCCTTGTCCTGCCTGCGCACTGCGGAAATAGGCGCGCCAGCTGGCATCCACCGATTCCGGATTGACGAGATATTGCTCGTAAAGATCCTCGATATAGGCAGCGTTGCCGCCCTGTATCGAGGAGGACTGGATAAAACTCTGATACTTCGTTCCGCTCATGCTTCCTCCGGTCCGCAGCGCATCGAAATCAAGGCGCGCGGCGTGTAGCGCAGGTCTTCGCGGTCAGCGGCCGCGCGCTGCGACCTCTTTGACAACGCCTTCCGCGGTCGACTGGTTCAGTCCGCGCGCGAGTTCAGACAGATATTGCTGAAACTCCTCAGCCAGCTCGGGATGCTTGAGGCCATATTCCACATTTGCTTTCAGATATCCGAGCTTGCTGCCGCAGTCGTAGCGCGTGCCCTCGAATTCGTAGGCAAGTACGGTCTGCTCTTGGATCATTGCGCTGATGGCGTCGGTGAGTTGAATTTCACCACCGGCACCCTTCTGCGTACGCTCCAGCAATTTAAAAATACGGGGCGTCAGGATATAGCGGCCAACCACAGCCAGATTGCTCGGCGCGTCGGCAGGTTTCGGCTTCTCGACGATGCGGCGGATTTCACCAAGACCGGGTGCCACCGGCTGCGTTTCGACGACGCCGTAGCTGCTGACCTCTTCCTTCGGCACGCGCTGTGTGGCGATGACGCTGGTCCCGTATTCCTGGTAAACGCGCTGCATCTGCGCAAGGCAGGGGCGCAGTTTGCCGTCGATGAGATCGTCGGCAAGAATCACGCAGAAATCCTCGTCGCCGACCGCCGGCCACGCACACAGCACGGCGTGACCCAGACCGAGCGCCTCGGCTTGGCGGATGTAAATGCAAGTGATGCCCGGCGGCAGAATTTCCTGCACGACTTCGAGCAACTTCGACTTGCCGCGGCTGGCCAGTTCGGCTTCAAGTTCATAGGCCTTGTCGAAATGATCCATGATCGAATTCTTCGATCGGCCCGTGATGAAGATCAATTCCTCGGCGCCGGCGCTGATCGCTTCCTGCACCGCGTACTGGATCAGCGGCTTGTCGACGATCGGCAGCATTTCCTTGGCACTCGCTTTGGTCGCGGGAAGAAAGCGGGTACCCATTCCGGCAACCGGGAAAACAGCCTTGCGGATTCGCATCGATGAAGTCCTCTTAGGAGCTTGTATTGGCCCGCATTAGAGCCCATCCCAAGCGAATAGTTTACCGCAGTGAAACCGGACAGGATAAGAAAACCACAAGGCGACGTATGCGCAGGGCATATCGGCGGCTGCGCGGCGCCCTGAAGCGGCTCATGGCACTTGCCGGTCGATGACGATTTCCTTCACGCCGCCGGCCTCATTCCGGGCCACGTGAATGACGCCCTCCAGATCGCCGGACTGCGGCATGGCCTGCCCGCTGGCACTGATGCGCGCGCTAACCAGATAGTGGTCGAAACGCGACAGCCCCATGCCGGGTGCCATCGCCATCGAGTCGTCGAGCGTCACATTCAGCGGCCAATCCGCCACTGGCTGCCGGAACACTGCCAGCGGCATCGGCGGTCCACTTTCGGCTTTGGCGTAGACAAACACCGTGGCTCCGGCCGGAATTTTCGCGGCCAGCGGCGGCGCGACGCGCACGATCAGCTGCAAACGCACTGCCGATGCGGGCAGTGGCGCTGCGGACGGAGCCGCCTGCGCCGCCACCGGCGGCATCCCGGTGTTACCCGTCGCGGCATCGATCTGCGCCAACTGCTTGTCCAGCAACTGTTTCATCTGGTCGGGCAATTCCTTGCTGCGCAGGCGCGTCCAGCGCTGACGTGCGCGCGTAAAATCACCAGCCTGGGCATCGGCAAGACCGCCGTACCACAGAGCGCGTCCGTCGCTGGCATCGATGGCCAGCGCGCGATCGAACAAAGCGGTTGCGTCCGCCGGCACATCGCGGCCGCTGGCGAAGGCGAGCGCCTCGCCTTCGGCGGCGAGCGCGTCCGCGTCCTTGCCACCGTTGCGCGCGTTGGCCTGGTGATAGGCACCGGCAGCTTCCGCATAGCGATGCAGTACGAAATACGAGCGACCGAGCATCATCCAGCCCGGCGGGTCATCCGGATTGTTCTGCAGCCGGGCGGCCAGCCGATCAACCATGGCCTGCACATCCGGCGCCGTGGTCGATGGGGCATCCGCGCCCGCCAATTGCTGCTGCACACGCCAGCTGCCCCCCGCCCAGTACCAAACAGTAGCGAACAAAGGCACCGCGAGAACCACCAGCACCGCGATCCAACGCGACGGCGCTGCACCAACCTGTGGCACGGTTTCGTCAGCGGCGCCGGAGGTATCGCCGAGCAATTGCGCCGCTGCCTCGTTGCGCAACAGCTCGAATTCGCCTTCGACGATGACGCCGGTAGCGACATCGCGCTCGATTTCAGCAACGCGGCCGCGATATGCGGCGACGTTCGCCGCACGCCGCGCCGGAGTGCTGCGGACCTGGGGACGCCACCATGGCCGCGTCAGCGACGTCACCGCGAGCAGCGTCAGCACAGCAAGTCCCGCAATCAGAATCACTTTTCTTCCTCGAGCAGGCGGCGCAGCGCTTCCGCGTCAACCTTGGCGGCGACGGCGCGCTTGCCGGACCGGCGCACGAACGTGAACGCCACAGTAAGTCCGGCGATGACGAGCAAGAATGGTCCGCCCCACAGCAGCCAGGTGTTCGGTTGCAACGGCGGGTTGTAGAGCACAAAGTCACCGTAACGGTCGGTGAGATAGCGCCGGATATCGGCATCGGACTCGCCGCGCACGACGCGCATGCGGACCTGTGCACGCAGATCCGCCGCGAGCGGCGCATCGGAATCCTGCAGGGTTTCGTTCTGACAAACGAGGCAACGCAGCGTCGACAGCAAGCCGCGATAGCGCGTTTCCTGATCGGCGCTCAACGGCGTTTCGGCGGCGCGGACATTGCCGGCCAGCCCGACGAGCGTCAGCGCCGCGAACAGAACGGACCAGAGCAATTGCGATCTCATTGCGGCGCAGCTGCCGCGACCGGAGCCAGAAACGGCTTGATCTTGTCCCAAGCCTCCGGCGTCATCGCCCCGATCTGCTTGTAGACGATCGTGCCCCGCGCATCGACGACGAAAGTTTCCGGCACACCATAGACGCCCCAGTCGATGCCGGTCTGGCCTTCGCTGTCGGCGAGGACCACCCGGTATGGGTTGCCGCGCTGCTTGATCCAGCCCTGATAGTCCGGCCCGGCATCCTTATAGTCCATGCCGATGATTTCGACGCCGTCCTCGCGACCAAGGTGCATCAGGAAGGGATGCTCTTCCTGGCAACCCGCGCACCAGCTGGCGAAGAAATTCACCAGCCGCGCATGCCCACGCAGGTCTTTATTCGTCATGCGCCCATCGGCACCGTCGATAGCCGGCAGATCGAAAGCCGGCGCCGTCTTGCCGATCAGCGGACTCGGGATCTCGCGAGGATCACGATGCAGTCCGACCCAGAACACCGCGACGAGCACAGCCAATACCCCAACCGGGATCAGATAGCGCATGGCTTTACGCGGTCTGCGCAGCGGCGGCGGCTTCGCGTGCGGCGACCGCGCGCGCGAGGCGGTAGCGCGGATCGCTTAGTGCCAGCGCGCCACCAAAAGCCATCAGCAAGCCGCCGAACCACACCCAGCGCATCAGCGGCTTCACGTACACACGCAGGCTCCAGCTGCCATCCGGATAGCCTTCGCCGAGTGCGACGTAGAGATCGCGCAGCGGTGTCACGTCACGCGCGGACTTGGTCTGCACGCGCTGCTGCGACGGATAGAGACGCTTTTCCGGATATAGCATCGACACGTTCTGGCCGTTCTTTTGCACCAGAATAGTGCCGCGCTGCGCGTGATAGTTCGGTCCTGGCTGTTCGTCAGCGCCGACCAGCGTGAAAGCGTAACCGGACAGCTCCAGCGTCTCGCCCGGCTTCAGCCGCGCATCCTTTTCGACACTGAACGTGCTGACCCCGGCGATGCCTAGTACCCATACCGCCATGCCGATGTGCGCGCACATCATGCCCCAGGCACCGACGGGTACCTGCGCCAGCCCATCCTGCCAGCGGCGACGACTACGGATGCGCTGGGAAATTTCAAGCACCGCGCCAATCAACATCCAGATCGCGAATACAGCACCAGCGGCGACCGTGACCGACGTGCGCCCGAGCAGTGCGAACGGCACTACCGCGCCCGCCGCGAGCGCGGCAATGGCGGGCGTACGCAGGCGACGCGCCGTATCACCGACGCGTCCGCGTTTCCACGGCACTGCGGTGACGGTGCCAATCAGGATGAGCAATGGCACGATCAGCGGCACGAACACCGCGTTGTAGTACGGCGGGCCGACCGAAATCTTGCCGCCGCCGAACACATCGAGCGCGAGCGGATACAGCGTGCCGGTCAGCACCGCGCCGGCCGCGGCGACGAGAAATACGTTGTTGAACAGGATCAATCCTTCGCGCGAAAACAACCGGATTTCGGCCGTCGTCGCGAGCCGCGGCGCCCGCCACGCGTACAGGGTGAGTGCCGCACCGACGACGACCGCGAGGAAACCGAGGATGAACAGGCCGCGCGTCGGATCACTCGCGAACGCGTGCACCGACACAATCACGCCGGAACGCACGAGGAAGGTGCCCAGCAGCGACAAGGAAAACGCGAGAATCGCGAGCAGCACCGTCCAGCTTTTCAGCAGCCCCCGCTTTTCTGTCACCGCGAGCGAGTGGATCAGCGCAGTGCCGGCCAGCCACGGCATGAACGAAGCGTTTTCGACCGGATCCCAGAACCACCAGCCGCCCCAGCCGAGTTCCTTGTAGGCCCACCACGAGCCGACCGTGATGCCAAGCGTCAGAAAGCACCAAGCCGCCGTCGTCCAGGGTCGCGTCCAGCGTGCCCAGGCAGTATCGAGACGACCGCCGATTAGCGCCGCGATCGCAAACGAAAACGCAACCGCGAATCCCACGTAGCCCATGTAAAGCAGCGGTGGATGGATCGCCAGCCCCGGGTCTTGCAGCACCGGGTTGAGATCACGGCCTTCGAGGGGCGCCGGGAATAGGCGCGTGAACGGATTCGAGGTCAGCAGAATGAACAGCTGGAAACCGATCGCGACGACGCCGAGCACCGCCAGCACCAGCCCCGACAGCGCGACCGGCAAGCCGCGGCTGGCGATCGAAACGGCAAATGTCCAGCCAGCGAGTATGAATACCCATAGCAGCAATGAGCCTTCGTGCGCGCCCCACACGGCAGAGATGCGGTAGATCAGCGGCAACTGGCTGTGGTCGTTTTCGGCGATGTAGGCGACTGAGAAATCCTTCGTCACGAAGGCGTAGGTCAGACACAGGTAGGAAATCAGCACGAACAGGAACTGCGTCTGCGCCGCGGCCGGCGCAACCGCGAGCAGACGCGCGTCGCGCCGCCAGTAACCCACCAGCGGCAACAGGGTCTGCACCAGCGCGGCGGCGAGCGCGAGGATCAGCGCGAAATGACCGAGTTCGGGGATCATAAGAAGCCGGGACTCGGGACTCGGGACTCGGGACTCGTGGAAAAGAACACCCGCTGGGACATCATTGCTTTTCGGCCTCCGGGCGGGTCGAAGCTGCTACCGAGGTCGCGTTATCAGCCGGCACTCCCGAGTCTCGAGTCCCGGCTTCTCCATAGACCGATTTGAAAGGCGCACACGCATGGACACCGCCAGTGGTGTTCCCCATCTTGGCCATGTTCGGCGGCATGTAGTTCTCGTCGTGCTTGGCGAGGATGCGCGTGGCGACAAAAACCTGATCGGAGCCAACGCTGCCGGTGGCAATCGCGCCCTGGCCTTCGCGGAACAGATCCGGCAGCACACCGTCGTAACGGACGCGGACACGATTCTGGCAATCCGCCATCGAGAATTCGATTTTCAGGCCGTCGCCACGGTGAAGGCTGCCTTTTTCCACTAATCCACCAAGCTGAACGGCCGCACCCGCCGGCAAACCTCCGGCGGCGAGATCGGTGGGGGTATAGAAATACATCATGTTCTTGCGAAACGCGGTGAATCCCAACGCGGCAGCCGCCGCGACGCCGATCACTAGCGTCGCTACTGCCGCCATGCGCTTCTGTCGCTTCGTCATTCGTCGTCTTCCGGCTCAGCTGCGCTCTCAGACAGGTGCCGCTTCAGTTGGTTGCGCCGGAGCTTGGGAGCGAACGCGTTCCATAGAAACACGGCCAGCGTGAGCGTATAGCTGCCCCAGATGAAGAATGCGTATTTGCCACTCATGCGGCGATCAGTTCCTGAACCCAGCGCGCATTGCGCTCGCGCACCAACACCTCATTCTGCATGCGCCGCAGGACTACCGCACTGAAGAAGACGAAGAAGCCGAACAGCGTCAGCAACAGCGGCCACAGCATGTCACCCGCGATCGAAGGCTTGCCGAGCTTCAGGATGGTCGAACCCTGATGCAAGGTGTTCCACCACTTCACCGAGAAGTGCACGATCGGCACGTTGACCACGCCGACGATGGCCAGCCAGCTACTGGCGCGGGCACCCGCACGCGCATCCGCAAATGCCGAGTTCAGTGCGATCACGCCGGCGTAGAAAAACAGCAGGATCAGCTCCGAAACCAGCCGTGCATCCTGCCAGACCCAATAGGCGCCCCACATGGGCTTGCCCCATAGCATGCCGGTAAGTAACGCTAACGCGGTGAAGCTGCCGCCGACCGGCGCTGCCGCAACCACCGCGCATTCGGCCAGCTTCATTCGCCAGATCAGCGCGATGCCGCCAGCCACGGCCATGAACGTGTAAACGAACAACGACAGCGCCGCCGCCGGCACGTGCACGTAGATGATTCGAAAAGCATCGCCCTGTTGATAATCGGCGGGTGCGATAAGCAAGCCACCATAGACCCCCGTGCCGAGCAGCAAGACGGCCAGCGCGAATAGCCACGGCGTCAGCAGGTCGGCGAAACGGTAAAAGGTCGGCGGCGACGCGAGTTGATGAAACCAAGTCCACATCTTTGAATTATCGCTTATTAATCGACCCGAGTGCATGTACCGCACGGACCACCGTATGCGGATGTCGGCATCTGTTCATCGTTCAATAAATTTCCGTGACAGCCGCTATAAGAAAAACACCTAAGGCGTTGCAAGGCGCCAATATGCCCAACAGTCATCAATCGGATGATAGCGCCCGATCATCTCCGGTCCTGCCCAGCGCACCCGGAACGGATCGGAATTTATCGCACCGCTGCCCCGACGCAGTCGGCGGAGACCGCAATGGCTGAATCCGCACTCGTGATCTGGCACCGCGGCGCATTGAGCGGAAGATAGTGATGGAGCATCGATCCGTAAAAGTCCCCCTCCTGCCGGACCCGAGCGCAGAGGACATCCAGCTCCACACCGAATTCAAGTTGCGAAGCTGGCCACCGCGCTTCGCCGACGAAAATATCGAATGCCAGTATCTGGAAGCCTCGCTGGAATCCACCGCGCGTACGCGTGTGATCTGCTTCCTGCTCGGCAGCCTGCTGGTGCTGCTCAGTCCCTTCACTGCCAAGGCGATGTTGGGTGAGACTCCGGAACTGATTCCCTTCTTCGTCGGCGGAGCGCTGCTGGTGCAGCTGCCGCTATTTCTTGTAGTGATCTATCTGTCCCTGAACAAATCCTGGTCGGTTCGCTTCACTGCGCCACTGATTCTGGCTCTGCTGGTCGTGATTGAGATCCACGCCGAGTACTACCGTCTGGTCAGCATCGCGCACTCCACGGAATTTTCATCCACAGCGGCCTTTCTGGGGCTGTGCCTGGGCGTGCTGGTGTATGGGCTGCCCGTGCGGCAGGTGGCGCCGACGCTTGCCGTGTATTTCGTGGCGGTCAAGGGATACGAATTCATCCAGCTCGACCATACCTCGCAGCGCAGTACCTCGATCGCCGTCGATTTCATCATGGTGGCGTTGTCGATCGTCGCCGGCCTGCGCCTGGACCTTACCCGCCGCCAGGGATTTATGCGGTTGGCGCTCACCGAACAGCGTGCCTATCACGATTCGTTGACCGGTCTTTGCAACCGCTGGGGATTCGAACGCGACTCGGAGCGTATCGTGCGTCATGCCGCCCGCGAACGCCGCGCGGTAACATTGGCCATCATCGCACCGGATCATTTCAATCAGATCGTCGATGCGGCCGGGAACGCCGTGGGCGACAGCGTGCTGTCGCAGATCGGAGCCTGTCTAAATCAGCATGTACGCCGTCCACTCGATACAGCAGGACGGATTGGCGCCGACGAATTCGCACTGTTGTGGTACACCCCGCGCGACGAGTTCAGCGCCGATATCGGCGACCGGATCGTGGCATCAGTGCGCGCGCTGGCCATCCAGCATCCGAGCATGGCGGGCCACGTCGTCACCGTGAGCGTCGGTGTCGCAACACTGGTTCCAAAAGGTAACAACGATCTGGACCGGCTGATGCGGATCGCCGATGAGCAGCTGTATATGGCCAAGAGCTCGGGACGGGACACCTGTCGGGCCGCCCCGTTCAACGTTGTCAGCATCGCCCAATAAGCCAGCGTCGAGGCGCGGCGTTCAGGCCCGTAGAGACAGCGTCGCGCCTGAAGCCGCGATCATTCATATTCGGATATCCGCACGGTCATGTGGGCTAGCGGGCCGCGCTTGCCGCCGCGTTCGACGGGGCGCTGACGCGCCAAACCTTGTTGCCGACATCGTCGGCTACCAGAAGGCTGCCGCGGTTATCAATGGCGATCCCTACTGGCCGCCCCTGAGCGTTGCCGTCGGCATCGACGAAACCGGTCAGCACGTCGACCGGTTGGGCGGCGGGCTTGCCGTTGTCGAAGGGCACGAAAACGACTTTGTATCCGCTGTAAGGTTTTCGGTTCCAGGAGCCGTGCTGCCCGACGAACATGCCGTGCTGGAACGCCTCTGGCAGATGCGTTCCGTAGGACGAACAAAGGCCAAGAGAAGCGGTATGTGGCCCCAGGGCGTAGCCGGGCACCAGGGCTCGGGATACCAGGGTCGGGTTCTGCGGCTTCACGCGATCGTCAAGATGCTGGCCGTAGTAGCTGAAGGGCCAGCCGTAAAACGCACCGTCGCGAAGTGCGGTCATGTAGTCTGGTACCAGATCGCTGCCGAGTTCGTCTCGCTCGTTCACGGCGACCCAGAGTGCGCCAGTTTGCGGCTCCCAGGCCAGACCGACCGGGTTGCGCAGGCCAGAGGCGAAGACGCGATGGTTGCCGGTTTTTGGATCGATCTCCCACACCGCTGCCCGCTCCTTTTCCGCATCAAGGCCGTTTTCACCGGCATTGCTGTTCGACCCAACCCCCACGTAAAGCCTGCTGCCATCGGCGTTCGCAATCAGGCTCTTGGTCCAATGATGGTTGATTGGCCCCGCAGGTAGATTCGTGACCTTGGTCGCTGGCGCAGTGATCTGTGTCTCCCCTGTTTGGTAAGGAAAGCGCAGAACGGCGTCGGAATCGGCGACGAAGAGTTGATCGCCGATCAACGCCATTCCGAAAGGTGAACTCAGCCCCCGCAAGAATACCGAGCGCGTATTCGCAATGCCATCGCCGTTGCTGTCGCGCAGCAAGGTAATACGATTGGCGCTGGCGCTTCTGCCGGAGCCGGCCCGTTTCATCGCTCGCTTTTGGATCCAGCCCCTGACGCCTTTGGAATCATCCGGCTTGGGTGGTGCATCGGTTTCAGCGACCAGCACATCGCCATTTGGCAGCACATACAGCCAGCGTGGGTGATCCAGGTCGGAGGCAAACGCGTTTACCGTTGTCCCCGTTGCTGCGGTGGGCGTTGCTCCTGCGGGCCAGCCTTTGGCTGGCGCGATGTGAAGCGTGGGGAAAAAGGACTTTTCCGGGGGTGGCAATGTCGGGTCGATTCCCGTGCCGGCGGAGACGGGAAGTTGTGCAATATCGGCACAAGCCGCGACCGATGCGGCAAGCAAAATCAACAGAACGCGGTGTTTGAGTAGCACGGGTCAATTCCCTTTTAAGGTCACGTAGGCTGGTTCTCGCGGGCGCCCCGAATGTTCAGTGCGGCCAGGGCCAGTTGCAGGGCGATGAGGGCGTAGGCGTGGTCATGCCAGCCCCAGATGATCCACAGCACGTTGCTCAGCAGGAAGCACCAGAAGCCGATCTTGCGCCGGCGTTTGGATTGCCCCGCGATGAGCCATGCGGCAATCACCGTCGCCAGCACGGCCGGCCACTGAACAAGATTCACGGCGCGCGCCTCCGTCACATGAATACGAATCCGACCTTGACGCCACGCTGTCCCGCAATCGCTAGCTCGCCGTTACATTGGGCAACAAGCGGTCGAATTCACGTTTGACTACGCCATAGCATTCGCAGGCCTCCTGCTCCAGGCGTGGCCGATCAAGCACGGTGAATGTTCCTCGGCTGTATCGGATCAGCCCAGCCGCCTGCAGTGTGCCCGTTGCGTCGGTGACGCCTTCGCGGCGTACGCCGAGCATGTTGGCGATCAGTCCTTGGGTCATCATGAATTTATTGTCAGGTAGCCGATCCAGGCCGAGCAGCAGCCACCGGCCCAACTGCTGCGGCACCGTATGATGCTTGTTGCATGCCGCCGTCTGCGTCATCTGAGTCAGCAAGGCCTGCGTATAGCGCAAGAGCAGATGCCGCAAGGCCTCCGAGCGTTTGAATTCCTGTTTCAGCAAAGCGCCCTTCAGCCGAAAGGCATGGCCGTCGCTCTGCACCACCGCGCGGCCCGTGGTGGCTTCGCCCCCCATGAACAGTGAGACGCCGACGATGCCCTCGTTTCCCACCATGGCGGTCTCGGAGGAGTCGCCGTCCGCCATCACGTACAGAAGCGAAACGATGCAGTCGATGGGGAAATAAGCATGTTCCATGATTACGCCGGTTTCGTATATCACCTGTCCGAGCTTCATCCGCACCAGTTCAAGGTGTGGGGACAGGCGTTCCTGTTCTGCTTCCGGCAAACAGGCGAGCAGATGGTTTTGCTGTGGCTGGACAAACAATTTTGCAGGCTCCTCGATTAGGGTGATGTGCCGGCACCGCGACAATGGCGGTAGACACTATTCCGCCGATTCCTGTGATACACCAAACGGCGCGCGCCCTCTGTGCGGTTGCGCACTGGGTATTCATTCGTGGGGAGGGCGCAGCGCCACACCGTTTAGGCTACGTGCGCTGCCAGACCGACGCCGTCGCGCATCGCGCGTAACAATCGGAGTAGCAATATTGACTGCACCAGCGGGCTTGGACCTGCAGGGAATTCGGCAGCCATGGCCGATTTCCGCGCCCAGGCCGCAACTGATTCGACTTAGGAGGTCAGCCCCATGCTCGGCACCATTGTACTGATCGTCCTGGTGTTGTTCCTGGTCGGCGCTTTGCCGACGTGGCCGCACAGCAAGAATTGGGGCTACTACCCGAGCGGCGGATTAGGCGCCGTTGTCGTCGTCGTCCTCGTCTTGTTTCTCATGGGGCGAATTTGACTCGGAGCGGCATCCGATCGTCCTCCGTGACGAACGACCCGCAGACCCGTCGGTCGCACCACTCACAGCTGATTTCATCCGGAGAAGTACCATGACTACAAAATCGTTTGGCAAGTCCACAATCTACAAAGCCTTGATCGCGGCAAGCCTCGCCGCTGGCCTCAGCGCCGGTGCCTATGCCGCCGCCGCCGATTCCTCGATGTCGGAGCCACATAGCGACAGCGTCGGCGCGGCAATCGACGACACGGCGATCACGGCAAAGGTGAAATCCCAGTTCATTGGCGACAATCGCCTGAAGAACTCCGATATCAGCGTCACCTCCACCAATGGCGTCGTCACGCTCACCGGTTCGGCGACCGGCCCGGATGCCAAGTCCGCCGCCGAAAAGCTTGCCAGTAGCGTCGACGGGGTGAAGAGCGTTGACGATGATCTCCGTACACCATCCTCGGCCAGCACCGTCGAGAGCAAGATGGACAAGGCGGCATCCAAGACCAAAAGAGTCGCGTCCGACAGTTGGATCACCACCAAGGTGAAGTCCGAAATCACGGCGGATAGCATGAGCAAGGGCTTTGATGTGAGTGTCACGACCAAGCACGGCGTCGTCGTGCTGAAAGGAACCCTGGCCAACCAGGATGCGATCGATCACGTCAAGGATCTCACCGAAAAGGTGAAAGGCGTGAAGAGTGTGGTCACATCTTCACTAAAGATCGCCAGCAATTAGTTTTTTCTTACCGGCATCGGTGGTCCGGGGTTGGCCGGCGGTGTTCGATCCACCCTTTCTTCAATGGACCGGACGTGGAGGAAGGTAGGGCAGCAGACGATCAGTCTCCTTCTTGACCACGGCGTAACACTCGCAACTCAGCGTCTCAAGTTTGAGCCGGTCCAGCACGGTGATTTTTCCACGGTTGTATTGGATCACCCCGGCCTTCTGCAACTTGCCGGCGGCATCGGTAACGCCTTCGCGGCGCACGCCCAGCATGTTGGCGATAAGTTCATGGGTCATGGTCAAGCGGTTGCTCGGCAGGCGGTCCAGAGAAAGCAGCAGCCAGCGGCACAGTTGCTGATCCACCGTGTGATGTCGGTTGCACACTGCGGTCTGGGACATTTGAGTGATGAGAGACTGCGTGTAGCGCAGCAGCAGGTACTGCAGTTCCTGGTGGCGGGTGAACTCTGCCTTTAACCGCTGTCCCGTTAGCTGGTATGCGGAACCCGCGCTCTGAACAATGGCCCGGCTTGGGGTGCTTTCGCCGCCCATGAACAAGGAGATGCCGACGATACCGTCATTGCCCACCACCGAGATTTCACCCGAGGCCCCGTTTTCCATCACGTACAGCATCGATACGATGGAATCGGTTGGAAAATAGACGTGCCGTAAAGTGTCCCCGGATTCATACAGGACCTTGCCGAGCGGCAGAGATATCAGTTCGAGATGAGGGAACAGGCGATCCTGCACTTCGTCTGACAAGGCTGCGAGAAGATGGTTTTGCTGCGGCGTGGGTGTATCGGGCATACCAATTTCTGTTTGCGTGAAAGAAGCAGGAAACAAACGCGCTGTTGGTGAGTAATTAGCCAGGATGCCACGATCCTTGTGTGCTCCAGCGCGGAGTACACAATACACCTGGACGATCGGCTAGGCGCTGATACCGTGGTCGGCAGCGTCGTCGCGAGTAATTTGCCAACCCATAACATACATTGGCACAAGAGAATTTAGCGATGATGTAGCCGCGCGATGCCGGCAGGCTGGCGCGAAACATTCCTTCCACTGCCCAGCGGATTGGGACCAAACCGCCCGCGCTGTCGCCTGCTTACGCTAATAGATGCAAGCCCATCTTAGTACTGACCCTGGGCGAGGTTCGGGTCCTTACTAGAAGACACCTGACCTAAGTACCTATTTGAAAACAGTACTGTAAATCTAGAAATAGCTGTTTTGAATCTCAAACCAACCCAGAAAATCTGGGTCAGCCGTTGTCCCCACGAGGCCCAGTGTGCGGCCTTCCACCTTTCCCGCAACACCCCGCCCCTCATCTGCCGGGGCGGCAGATATTCATAACCTACGACGTCAGAATATGTTCTGACCAGCGTAGGAATATCAGTGCCGGATTGTGTACACCAGGGATGCGGCAAGGCTGGCAGACCGATCGGTCTGGGCGTTCCCATTTCCGCACCGTAATTCTTGCGCATGGATTGATAGTCCCAGTAGTAGTAGTAGTAGTAGTAGTAGCTGCTATCCCACGGCACGGTCGGCGTCTGTTCACCGGTCAATAAATTTCCGTACCAGCCGCTATATATCGAACGCCAAAGGGTTGCAAGGCAAAAATATGCTCACAGTAGCCAGTCGGATAATAACGTCCGGTTCTCTTTTATTCGCTCCGGTGGACCCGAAACGAACCGGAATTTATCGCGCTACTGCACCGACGCAGCGGGCGGAGAACGCAGTGGCTGAATCCGCACTTGCGATCCGACACCTTGGCGCCTCGGGCGGAAGATTGTGATGGAACATCGATCCGCGAACTTCCCCCTCCCGCCTGAACCGAGCGCCGAGGACATTCAAAGCAATGAATTCAAGTTGCGGAGCTGGCCACCGCGCTTCGACAACGAGCACATTGAACGCCAGTATCTGGAAGCCTCGCTGGAGTCTACCGCGCGTACGCGTGTGATCTGCGTCCTGCTTGCCAGTCTGCTTGCGGTACTGAGTCCGTTCACCGCCAAAGCGATGTTGGCCGCCACCCCGGAACTGATCCCCATTTACATCGGCGGAGCGCTGCTCGTTCAACTGCCGCTATTTCTTTTGATGATCTGGGTGTCCCTGAACAAATCCTGGTCAGTTCGCTTCACTGCGCCGCTGATTCTGATTCTGATGATCGGCAGCCAGATCGACACTGAGTACTTCCGTCTGGTCAGCATCGCTCATTCCATGGAATTTCCGTCTACAGCGCCCTTTCTTGGGCTGTGCCTGGGCGGGCTGGTGTTTGGACTGCCTATGCGGCAGATCGTGCCGGCGCTGGCCGTGTATTTCCTCGCAGTCAAGGGATACGAATTCGTCCAGCTCGACCATACCTCGCAGCGCAATACCGCAATCTTGGTCGATTCCTTCATTGTTGCGTTGTCACTCATCGCTGGCTTGCGCATGGATCTCGCGCGCCGCCAGGGATTTGCGCGGCTGGCGCTCACCGAACAGCGTGCCTATCACGATCCGTTGACCAGCCTCTGCAACCGCTGGGGATTTGAACGCGACGCGGAGCGCATCGTGCGTCATGCCGCCCGCGAACGCCGCGCGGTGACACTGGCCATCATCGCACCGGATCATTTCAATCAGATCATCGATGCGGCAGGTAATGCCGTAGGCGACAGCGTGCTGTCGCAGATCGGAGCCTGCCTAAATCAGCACATACGCCGTCCGCTCGATTCCGCGGGGCGCATCGGCGCCGACGAGTTCGCGCTATTGTGGTACACCCCGCGCGATGAGTTCAGTTCAGATATCGGCGATCGGATCGTGGCATCCGTGCGCGCGCTCGCCATCCCGCATCCGAGCATGGCAGGCCACGTCGTCACTGTGAGTGTGGGCGTCGCAACACTGGTTCCAAAAGGCAACAACGATCTGGATCGGTTGATGCGGATCGCCGATGAACAGCTGTATCTGGCCAAGAGCTCGGGACGGGATACCTGCCGGGCCGCTCCATTCAACGTTGTCAGCATTGCCTCATAAGACATCGTCAATGCGCGATCTCAGGCGCGTGCGACTGTCGACCTTTACCTGCGACGCCCCGTTAGCGATCGCCATCGCCGGCGCGACAGATCGCCGTACCTACAGCGTCAGAATGTATTCGACCAGCGTAGAAATATCAGTGCCGGATTGAGTACACCATGGATGCGGTGCAGCCGGTAAGCCGATCGGTGCTGGCGCTCCCATTTCAGCACCGTAGTTCTTGCGCATGGATTGATAGTCCCAGTAGTAGTAGCTGTTGTCCCACGGCACGGTAACGAAATACTTGTGGCGCTCGATGAAGAGGTTGCGCTGCGCCGCCATGTCGTTCTTGAATTTCGACTGACCCCGATAGACACGGAATACGTCACCCTTGCGATTGAGATCGGGCGCAGGCGTCGGCTGATCCGGCGAACCGGTCGCGGGCCGCACCGGCTGGTGCAAGGTGTAATACTGGTTGTAAAGCGCAGTACCTTCCGTGCAGCGGTCCGGATTGACCAGATCCTCCAGGTTGCGCACATGGCCGTCGCTGAGCAGGCCGCGCGATTCGACCCAATATTCGTCACGCAGGAAAGTTGCGCGGATCGACTGCGCCTGCTGTTGATAAACCGTCGGTTCGAAGAAGCGTCCGACCTGATCGAGCCGGAACATCTGCTCGTTGGTATTGGCGCCCAACTTGTCGCTATGACAACTGCCGCAGTCGCGAGTAAACACTGTCTTGCCTCTGGCGACCGCCGCAGAAACGCCGTTGTAAGATGGCCAGCCGGATTGCACGAACGCGCCCTCGGTCAGCGCTGAATTTCCGGCCTGCGCTGCAAGCAGGTTGTTGGCTTTCAGCCACCGGTACAGACCGGCGTTGCGCAGATCGCCATCATTGGCGTCCAGGGTCGTCATGTATGCCGTCAGCGCCTGCAAAGAATGCGTATCCATGGAACCCAGCGAGCCATCGGGTTCCTGCGAATGGATGTATGAGCCTTCGAAACCGACATACGATTCTGTATGCGACAGCGAACGCCGGATCGCCATGTAGTTGGTGATGTTCGGAATTGCGATCGGCGAGAACTGGTAATCGTTGTCATACAAGCTGCCTTCATCCGAGGCGCGGATAATTGTGTGCTCCCCGGTGCCGCCAGGTATCACGTAAACGAGCGCCGTCTTGTCCACCTTGGCATTGCCGGGTGCCCACGCCGGACCCGGCTCGCTGCCGACGATGCCGTCGAAGGTCGGTTTGCCCTTCTTGCCCAGCACCGACCACTTCATGCTCCAGCCAGGATTCGGCAGTCCCGGCACCACCTGGGTCAAGGTCTGTGCGCCCTTCTGATAGCTGATTCTGTAACCGTGGCACGAAGAGCAATTGAAGCCCGGCCACTGTCCTTTTCCGCTATAGGGATCGACGGATTGCGCATACCGATAGCCGACCCAGCCGGTCGAACTGGTCGTGCCCGCGAGTAGCTGCGGCCCGACGCTCAGCAATCCGGGTATGGGATTCGATTGCGGATAAGGATCGAAGTTGACGTCGCTGTACGCTTCGGCCGGATCTTCACCTGCGGTGGTCTTGTAGGCATTGAACAGAACAGCCGGATCCGCAGTTTGCCCGGTGATCGGATCCTTGGTCTTGTAAGCCAGGATGCTCGGCCAATCGAGATGCCGGATGTGATGTGACAACCCGAGGTTGAAGTCATAGGACCAGAAGATCTGCCGGCCCAGTTGAGTCAAACCGGTGAAGTTTGGATTGACGATACTGACGTTGATCGGCGTAATCGCCTGTGTCTGCGCCGTCAAATTGGAAACGATATCGCAGGGATAAGAAAAACCCTGGTCAGTCGGAATGCGATAAGTCTGCGCATCGATGATGTTCTGCGGCGCCAGCGGCTTGAGCAGAGAGTTCAAGTAACCTGTGCGTTTCTGGATCTGGAGTTGCAGCGGCCCCTTGCTGACGTGCACCGGTACCGTAAACACCACTTGGCTGTCGGTCCAGCTCTGGATGTCACTGCTCCAAGTGCTCTGCGTCGTCGGAATCTCATAATTGACCTGCGAAGCAAGGTCGAGCTTCTGCACGTACATGTTGAGGTCGGTTTCCAGCACGCGGCTGTTGCCGATCATGATCTTGCTGAAATCGATATCCGGCCCGGCACCGAAACCGCTACCGATCAGCGTGACCGTGTCGCCCGGCGTCAGCGTTGGCGACGTGTTCGGCGTGATCGACGACCACACCTGCGTACCATTTACCAGCATGCGCTGCACGACGGGCTGCGGAAAACTCTGCGCCGATGTGGCGCGCTGCAACTCGCGGACCGCATTAAAGCTGCATACGGATGCCTGGTCCGGAAAAACCGGCGCAGTCGCCATCGCCGCGTCGTGGATTACGAACGACACCAGCACAAGGCCAGAAGCCAGATAGGTTTTCGATTTGAACATTGTTAGTTCTCTCCTCACACCAAATATCGGATACTGGACTCGCGGGTCCATTTTTTAATGCCGACACGACGAACCATACGCAAGGAGAAGACGGCAAGTAATGTACGAGAGTGCTATGGGAATTGATTGGGGTTCGGCGTAGCACTCTCATACATCTCCACATCGGCGCGAACGCCGTAGAATGCAAACGGGTGCCCAACTGAATTCCGAGTAGTGCATAAAGCCGACCATCCACACAGCTATCTATATCTGTGGCCAGGACGTGTACTGATGGCTGCCCCCGGCATCCGCAACCAACCGCACAGCCACCTTGCGGCATCGGTGCTGATCGGACTTGATCGGCCCTTCACGCTCGGCATCGAAGGACAAGATGAGCAGCAAATCGATGCCGCCGTGGTGGCACCTAATGTCGAACAGCATCTGGATTCGTCCGGTGGCACCATGCTGGTCCTGCACGTGGACCCGGATCTTCCCCACTATCGCA
>Ga0265334_10000104_pt1 | contig 56562 bp, 59 predicted proteins | sample 42023metaG_FD_192442 | JGI IMG/M metagenome (GOLD analysis project Ga0265334, IMG submission 192442) | Rhizosphere microbial communities from Carex aquatilis grown in University of Washington, Seatle, WA, United States - 4-20-23 metaG | ecosystem: Host-associated > Plants > Roots > Rhizosphere...
CGCGGATATGCAGGTGGCACTGGTCAACGACGGGCCGGTCACCTTCTGGCTCCAGGTGGCATAAAGAGGCATCCCCCCGCATTGACGGCCGCGCCCTTTGGCCTATGCTATAGGTAACGACACCCGGGACCGCCTTCAGCTACGCGCCCCAGCTCCACATCATGCTCCTCATACCCTCCCTCGAGATCAAAGGCGGCAAGTGCGTGCGCAGGCCTGTGGCTTCGACGCATGCCAAACCATCCGACTACATCAGCTACGCCGACGATCCGGTGGCGCAAGCCCAGAAGTGGGTGAAGGCCGGCGCGCGCCGACTGCATGTGGTGGACGTGGACAGCCAGGCCGGTGGCAAACCGGTGCAGGCCGCGCTGGTGCAGCGCATCGTCTCCGCCTGTCCGGGCGTGCCGGTGCAGGTGGCCGGCGGCATGCGCAGCGAGGAAGCGGTGCTCGCCTACATCGAAGCGGGCGCGGACTTCGTGGTTCTGGGCATGCGCGCGCTCACCGCCGCGCACCTCGTCAACGATCTCTGCCTCGAATACCCCGGCCACATCGTGGTGGCGCTGGACGTGAAGGACGGCAAGGTCGCCACCGAAGGCGGCTGGTCCAAGCTCGCCCACACGGACATGACCGAAGCCGCCGAACACTTCCAGCGGGAAGGCGTGGCCGCGCTCATCTACTGCGCCGCCGGCGGCGTGGACAAGGATTATCTGGGTTCAGCCGCCACCCTCGGCCGTGCCGTCGCCACTCCGGTGATCGCCGCGGGCGGCGTGATGAAGCTGGAGGACGTGCGCGCCGCCTGCGCCGCGGGCGGAGAGGACCTCCTGGGTGTCATCGTCTGCGAGGCGCTGCACGAGGGCCTGGACTTGGCTGCTGCGCAGAAACTCGCAGATACGCTCGCGCGCTAAGGCGCACTCGCTCCATTCCGGTCAGAAAGGCCTCCTGGCCTTTCTGCCTCGCTCGCCCGGTGCGGGCCCGGGCTCGCACCGTTCCCGAGCAGGATCGAGAACGCTGCGCATATCCCTATGCGCAGGCTTAAAGTGCTGATTTCAGGCTTTTATTCCATCATCTCTGTTATTCCCGGCCGTCCCCGGGCCGCCTGCGCGGAGTAAAATACGCTCCCTCAATCACTCTCTGTCACGGGCCAAGAGCCCGCGGGAAACCCCATGGAATTCAGCTTCGGCAAACTCCTCCTGCTCCTCATCATCATCGTGCTGGTGTTCGGCACCAGCAAGCTGCCCAAGATCGGCGAGGACCTCGGTAAGGCCGTGCGTGGCTTCAAGAAGGCCATGCACGAGGGCGACAGCCACGGCGGCAACACCGGCGACGGCAAGCCCGGCACCGACATCAACGACAAGCGCTGAACCAAGGTAGCGGCCGCGAGCCATGTTCGAAGGCAGCTTCTGGGAGCTATCGCTCATCTTCGTGCTGGCGCTGGTGGTGTTCGGACCGGAGCGCCTGCCCGGGCTCGCCCGCAGCGTCGGCCTGTGGGTGGGCCGCGCCCGCGCCGTGATGCGCAACTTCAACGAACAGATCGAGCGTGAGCTGGCCGCCGAGGAGATGCGACGCGCCGCTTCGGCGGCGCGGGAATCTGTCGAAGGCGCTGCATCCGCCGCGCGCGACGGCATCAAGGACGCGGTGAAGTCCGCGGACAAGCCCGGTGACGGGAGATGAGCACGCCGGAAGATGACGTCCCGGGCGACTCCATCGTCAGCCCCAAGCTCATCGCCCACCTGCTGGAACTGCGCCGCCGCCTGCTGAACTCGGTGGCGACGCTGCTCCTGATCTTCTTCTGCATGTTCCCGTTCCAGAACCAGGTCTTCACCTGGATCGCCCGGCCCATGATCGAGCGTCTGCCTGCGGGCAGCAGCATGATCGCGACGGGCGTGGCCTCGCCCTTCATGACGCCCATGAAGCTCACCCTGGTGGCGGCGCTGTTCCTGGCGGTGCCGGTGTTCCTCTATCACCTGTGGCGCTTCATCTCGCCGGCGCTCTACAAGCGCGAGCGGCGCATGTTCCTGCCGCTGCTAGTCTCCAGCGTGGTGCTGTTCTATTCCGGCGTCGCCTTCGCCTACTTCATCCTGTTCCCGGTGGCTTTCGCCTTCCTCGCGACCGCCGCGCCCGCGGGCGTGAAGGTGATGACGGACATCAACGCCTACCTCGACTTCGTGCTCACCATCTTCTTCGCCTTCGGCGTGGCCTTCGAGGTGCCGGTGGCCATCGTGCTCATGGTGTGGGCCGGCTTCACCTCGCCCGGACGCCTCAAGAAGGGACGGCCCTACGCGCTGGTGGGCGCCTTCGTGGTCGGCATGATCCTGGCGCCGCCGGACGTGGTGTCCATGACGCTGCTCGCGGTGCCGGTGTACCTCCTGTTCGAACTCGGCATCATCATGGCGAAGATCATGGTGCCGGGCTCCCGCGAAGTGGACGCCCAGCACGAGCAGGGCGGAGTGTGAACGTGAAGGTGCGTGCGCCGGCCGAGACGGATGCAGACGCGTTCGCCTCGCTGGTGACGCAGCTCGGCTATACCAGTACCCCGGCCCAGGTGGTGGCGCGGCTCCGGCACCTCGCGGACCGCACGGACATCCGCGCTTTCGTGGCCGAGCAGCAAGGCCGCGTGGTGGGCATGATCGGCGTCGAAGCGTTCCCCGCCTTCCATCGCGACGGCCTGCACGGCTACGTCACCGCCCTGGTGGTGGACGAAGACGTGCGTGGTGGCGGCGTGGGCGCGGCCCTGATGGCGGCGGCCGAAGCCTGGTTCGCGGAACAGGGCGTGAAGCGCGTGAACCTCACCACCGCCCTGCACCGGGAGGAGGCCCACGCCTTCTACGAGAGACTGGGCTATACCTTCACCGGCAAGCGTTATACGAAGATCCTTTAACTGAAGCTGCTGCGCTCGGCAGGGCGTTGTCTGTAGCAGGATGCGTACGTGCGCGGAGCACAGGGATGTGCGAGAGCGGCGAGGGCGAAGCCCGCCTAGCCCTGCCATCGCTCGCGACGCTTCAATCAACCTGTCTTATTGACGCATGTCCCTAAACCGGGGATGCTCCTGCATCGCCCATTATTTGGGTTAGGGGACATCCATGGCCAATTCCGCTGCCAACCGCACGTTCTTGGGTCATCCGCTCGGCTTGATGAACCTCTTCTTCACCGAGGCCTTCGAGCGCTTCAGCTACTACGGCCTCAGGGCCATGCTGATCCTCTATCTCGTCGACGCGGTCATCAACCACCGCGGCGGCCTGGCACTGGACGACAAGCAGGCGGCCGGCATCTATGCCCTCTACGTGGGTTTCGTGTATCTCCTGGCCCTGCCGGGCGGCTGGATCGCGGACCGGCTCATCGGGCAGCAGCGGGCGGTGTTCTGGGGCGCCATCCTCATCGCCTGCGGTCAGTTCTCACTGGCGGTGCCCTCGGGCGGGCTCTCCTTCGCCGTCGCCGGCCTGGCGCTGATCGTGCTCGGCACGGGCCTGCTCAAGCCCAACGTCAGCGTCATCGTGGGCCAGCTCTATCCGGAAGGCGGCGCGCGCCGCGATGCAGGCTTCTCCATCTTCTACTCCGGCATCAACCTCGGCGCCTTCATCGCGCCCTTGCCCGTGAGCTACTTCGCTGAGACCTACAACTGGCACATCGGCTATGCCATCTGCGGCGGCATGATGCTATTGGGCGCACTCTGGTTCCGCTCCACCAAGCACTGGCTTACGGGTGCCGGCGCCGAGCCCAGCCGCAGCGGTGACGCGGCACGGGATGCCGCGATCCAGCGACGCGGCTGGACCAGCGTGGTGGTGTTCCTGGCGGCGCTGGCGGTCTTCGGCCTCGCCCTGCAGCTCGGCTGGTTCAGCTTCGACGTGAACACTGCGGCGGGCTACACCGGCTGGGGCATCTTCGCCGCTGCCGTGCTGTTCTTCGCCTACATACTCGGCTTCGGCGGCCTCGACCTGATCGAGAAGAAGCGGGTGGTGGTGATCTTCCTGCTGTTCGCCGGTGCCGCCCTGTTCTGGACCGGTTTCGAACAGGCGGGTTCCTCCCTCAACATCTTCGGCGAGCGCTACACCGACCGCGACGTGCTGGGCTATGTGTTCCCGGCCGGCTGGTTCCAGAGCGTGCAGCCCTTCTTCATCATCACGCTCTCGCCCTTCGTGGGCTACCTGTGGCTCCGGCTCGCGGCCAAGAACCTCAACCCTTCCACGCCGGTGAAGTTCGGCCTCGGCCTCATCATGATGGCGGTGGGTTTCCTGGTGATGGTGGGTGCGGCCCATGTGGTGGCCCACGGCGCGCTGGCGGTGCCGTACTGGCTGGTGGTGACGTACTTCTTCCACACCGTGGGCGAACTGTTGCTGAGCCCGGTGGGCCTCTCCGCCGTCACCAAGCTCGCGCCGCCGCGCTACGTGAGCCAGATGATGGGCACCTTCTTCATGGGCCTTTCCTTGGGTAACGTGTTTGCAGGGCTCATGGGCGGCAAGCTGGACCCGAGCCAGCTGGACCAGATGCCGGACGTGTTCATGCAGATCGTCTATCTCGGCGTGGGCTCGGGTCTCCTGTTCCTGGTGTTCAGCAAGCCCATCCGCAAGCTCATCGGCGGCGCCGAATGAACCCGGCTCTTATCCGCTGAGCCAAAATGAAAAGCCCCCTATGAAGGGGGCTTTCCGTTTGTGGAGTCGTCCCGGATCAGGTCTTCGCCAACTTCTCCAGCCAGCGGTAGGTGAGGTATATCGTGCCGATGAAGCCGAGGCCGGCGGCGAGCATCGTGTAGTTCACCGGAATGCCGGCGAGATCGAACGAGGCGCTCGCGGCGGCGTCATGCAGCAGCTCGGCAGGGAAGGGGTTGCCGCTGAACGCCACCCAGGCGGTGAAGCCCACCGCCAGCACGCTCTCGCCCACGATGAGGCCCGAGGCCAGCAGCGTGCCCAGCTGCTTCATCGCATCCGGCTTGGAGGTGCGGTCGGCGCGCTTGTCGAACCACCAGCCCACCACCGCGCCTACCGTGACCATGAGGGTGGACACGGTCGGCAGGTAGATGCCGAGGCCCACTGCCAGCGGCGGCAGGCGATATTTGGTGGTCTTCGACAACACATAGTCGATGATGATGATGCCAATACCGATGCCGACACCCCACTCCATCAGGTGCCATTTCTCCGGATCGTTCTGGATCACCGCTTGTCCCAGGGAGGAGATGAGTCCTGCCTGAGGTGCCGGCAAGGCGTGTGCACCGGCGCCCGGCGCACCCACGAAGCCGTAGGCCTTGTTGACCAGATCCAGCACCGGAGCGATGACGAGCGCGCTCGCGATGACGCCGATCACCAGGGCCCACTGCTGCTTGTAGGGCGTCGCGTCCACCAGCTGGCCGGTCTTGAGATCCTGCAGGTTGTTGTTGGCGATGGCCGCCACGTTGAACACGATCGCGGTCACGAACAGCGAGTAGGCGACGAGCGCCTTGCCCATCTCCGGCGGCAGCGCGGACTTCACCGTCACCACCAGGAACAATGCCGTGGTGGCCACCACCAGGATGCCTATACCTGAGAGCGGGCTGTTCGACGCGCCGATCAAGCCGGCCATGTAGCCGCAGACCGTGGACACCAGGAAGCCCACCACCACCACGATGAAGATGCCGCCGGCGGTGAGCAGCAGCGCGTGGTCGCCCAGGCCCGCGCTGGTAGCGAAGTTCCACAGCAACCAGCAGATGGGCAGGATGCACAGCACTGAGATGATCCCGACTTGGTCTACGGGTATGTCGAGCTCGGTCCGGGGGAGCGTGTCGCCCTTGCCGGCCTTGCGCGCTTTGGAGGAGGCCATGGCGCTGGTGATGCCGCTGACGACAGGTTTCACCAGCTTGATGAGGGTCCAGATGGCGGACACGGCGATGGTGCCGGCGCCCACGAAGCGCACGTACTTGCTCCAGGTGCCCAGCGCCACATCACCCACGGCAGTGACGTCCGGATGCAGGGCCATGAAGGTGGCGCTGTAATGCGGCACGCCCCAGACCCAGCCGATGAGCGCGCCCACGAACATGGCGAGACCGACGGTGATGCCGACGAGGTGGCCGATGCCGAACAGCGCCACCGAGAGCTGGAAGTCGAAGCCGGAGACCGGCGCCTTGTCGTCACTGCCCAGCCGGAAGTTCGCCGCCACATCGCCCAGGAAGAGCCGCGTCTGCACGAACACCAGGAACACGGCCGAGACCAGTGAGCCCACCAGCACGGCCTTCAGGCCCTTGCCGCCGGATTCCACCGAATCCTTGTCGGTAATGTCGCCCGAGCCCACCTTGATGACTTCGGCGCAGGCGGTGCCTTCGGGATAGGGCAGGTCGGATTCGGTCACGAGCGCGCGGCGCAGCGGGATGGAATACATCACGCCCAGGATGCCGCCGGTGGCGCAGATGGCCACCGACTGCCAGTAGGGGAAGCCGGTCCACCAGCCGATCATGATGAAACCGGGCAGCACGAAGATGATGGAGGAGAGCGTCCCCGCCGTGGAGGCGATGGTCTGGACGATGTTGTTCTCCTGGGCGGTGGAGTTGCCCAGCCAGCGCAGGAGCGCCATGGAGATCACCACCGCCGGTATGGAGGTGGAGAAAGTGAGACCTGCCTTCAGGCCGAAGTAGACGTTGGCCGCGGTGAACACCAGCGTCAGGATGATGCCGATGACGATGCCGCGGGCGGTGATTTCCTTGAGCGGCGCTGCGCCGCCGGAGCGGGTCTTCTTCATGTGATACCCCATTTTCCCGCGGCCGATGCCGGGGTTGGCGTAACATACCCCATCCCGTCCCCGGGTGTCTCGCCCCTAAAAAGACCGCCATGACCCGCGCCGCAGCCTCGCGCCTGCAACTCATCGCCGCCTTCGTGGTGGTCTACATAGTCTGGGGTTCCACGTATCTTGCGATCCGTATCGGCGTGGCCGACCTGCCGCCCGCCTTCCTGGCCGGGGGCCGCAACACCCTGGCGGGCGTGGTGCTGATGCTCGTGGCCTGGCACCGCACCGGCATGGCGCCTTGGCGCTCGCCCGATTGGAAGATAGCGGTGCCGGTTGGGCTCACCATGATCGCGCTGGCCAACGGCTTCACCACCTGGGGTGAGACCTGGGTGCCCTCGAACCAGGCGGCGCTGATATCCGTGTGCTCGGCCCTCTTCACCGCCTGGTTCGGCACCTTCGGCGTACGCGGGCATGCCCTGAGTCTGCGCGCGAAGCTTGGCCTAGCCATCGGTTTCCTGGGAGCAGTGCTGCTCTTCGTGCCGGGGCACGGCTTCAGCTTCGAGCACTTGGGCGCCCAGTGCATGATCCTGTTCGCCACCCTCTGCTGGGCGGGTGGGGCCATGTGGGGGCGCCACAAGGACCCCAAGACCCCGGCGCTGATGCTCGCCTCCATGCAGATGCTGACCGGCGGCGTGGCACTGCTGGTCGTGGGACTCGCCAGTGGAGAAGCGGAACATCTGCGATTGACGGTGAAGGGCGTGGGGTCGGTGGTCTACCTGGCGATCTTCGGGTCGTGCATGGCGTACACGACCTATATATGGCTCATCCGCGAGGTCACGCCGGATAAGTTGAGCACGATTGCGTATGTGAACCCGCTGGTGGCGGTGATATTGGGCTGGTTGATACTGGGTGAGACTTTGAATCAGTGGCAGGTGGCGGGGATGTTCGTGCTGCTAGGCGGCGTGGTGTTGATCAACACACCATCGCGCAGCTTGGCCAAAAGCATGTTCAAGAAGAAGAGTTCGGCCGGGGCCTGATCAAGAGGGCGCGTTCCGCCGCGCTCACGGGCCCCTTTTCTTTGCTCGCCCAAAGAAAAGGGGCGAAAAGAAAGGGCGCCCCCAGGATGCCGCCGCTTCGCGGTCCCCTGCGCTCCTCGCGAACGGCGGGGCCGCGCTCACGGGCCATCCATGGCCCTTCGCGCGGACTCGTCATCCTGACTTCGTCCCTGCGGGCCAACCTTGTTCGCTGCGGTGCTCGGCGGCACCCAAGGGGGTGAGAAGAACTCGCATCTCTTCCTCTCCCCCCGTAGCGCGTGCCGAGCACTGGACTGAGCAAGGAAAGCCCCGTCTGGGGGCGAAGCCATGGATGGCGAGCTTCCGCATGCGGCATAGGGATATGCCGTGTGCGGAACTCCGCAGCGAAGGAAGGGCGCAGGGGAGCCGCGTTTCACGGCCCGCGCTTCGGGAGGGCGGTTTTGGCGACTTTTGCCAAGACAAAAGTCGCCCGCGCCGTGGGACGGCGCGGAACAAGACAGGGAAGTCGTGGAAGATTTGTCAGTCTGTATCGAACTGCTGCCACCATTCTAATGGCGGCGGTTCGGGCGTAGCGGGCACGGGCATGCCGACGGCTGCTGGCTTCACGCGGAACACGACCATAGGCTCTTCGGCGCGGACTTTCATCACTTGCTCGAAATACTTCGGGTCCGGTGCGGGCACGAACTTGGTCGGGTCCTGCTCGCTGTCGAGCGGGATGTATTTCTCGTTCACGAGGATGTAGTCGCCGGGCTTGATTTCGCCGCTCTGGATCTTGGCGTACAGCTCACGGCTGGAGCGCACATAGGGCATGGGCCCGCCCAGTTCGTATAAGGTGAGCGCGCGCGGCCACTGGAAGCTCACGATCTGACCCGGCGCCACCCGCTGCTCATGCTTGATGCGCTGGAACTCGGTCTGGTGGGTGATGCGGTCGTCGTTGTGGATCGGCACCCACACCGCCACCCCCAGGGTGAAGATGCACAGCACGAACACGGCGATGCCGCCCAGGATGTTGCGGACCAGCCCGTGCAGCTTGTCGGTCTTGAACACGGGCTCGATGGCGGCGAGGCCGAGCAAGGCCAGCGCCGGCGCGGCCGGCAGGATGTACTTGCTCTGCTTGGAGGCGGAGAGGGTGAAGAACAGCACCGTCCACAGGCTCCAGATGATGAGCAGGCGCCAGCGGAACTCGCGGCGTGCGTAGCGGAAGCCGTAGTAGAGGCCGAAGGGGATGAGCACGCACAGCGGCAGGAGGTCGCCCCAGATGGTATGGGCGTAGAGGTACCAGGGCTGCTGGTGGTCGAAGCCCACGAAGAAGCGCGTGAAGTTCTGGTAGATCAGCACCGCTCGCACGAAGTCCCAGTTGAGCGTGAACCCCGCGACGATGTACCAGGGCACGATGCCGAGCATGGTGAGCAGGAGGCCGCGCAGGGGCGCCATGCGCCACATCTCCCTGAGGCTCCAGCCCAGCCGGTAAGCGAGGCCGCGGGGCTCGCCCGTATCCGGCTGCAGGCTCATGAAACCGGTGGCCAGGATCTCGAGGCCCATGGCCGGCAGCGTCACGGCGATGCCCACCGGGCCCTTGGCGGCGGTGGCGAGCGCCACGCCCAGCCACAGCTCCCAGGGGAACTTGCGCAGCGGCGGGTCGGTGCGGATGCGGATGTAGCCGGTGAAGGCGATGAGCGTGCCCAGGATCAGCAGCGAATCCGACTGGGCGGTGAAGAAGTTGTAGATGACCGCCGGCATGGCGGCGCCGGTGAGCGGCAGGAGCCACTTCGGCCAGGTGGGGAAGAGTTCCTTCTGCAGCCGCGCCAGCCACCAGACCCAGAGCAGCAAGGCCGCATAGGCCGGCAGGCGCACCGCCGCGTCCACCGGCATGCCGAACAGCACGCCGACGATGCTCAGCCAGAAGTAGAGGGGCGGATACTCGATGTAGGGGATGCCGTTCTTGATCGGCACCAGGTACTCGTGCCGCGTCAGCATCTCGCGCACGGCCTCGGTGAAGCGCGGCTCCATGGAGGGCACGGGGCCGTGGTTGAACATCGAGAGGATGCAGAGGATCCCCAGCACGATGAGCAAGCAGTGGAGCGCGGTGATCTTCTTGATTAGGGCCATTCGGTCGCGTCCCGCCGGGATGGCCCCATGATAACCCACGCTATGTCATCATCGCGCCATGAACTACCGCCACGGCTTCCATGCGGGCAACTTCGCCGACGTGGTGAAGCACTCGCTGCTGGTGCTGCTCCTGGAGGCCTTAAGTAAAAAGCCGGCGCCCTGGGCTTACCTGGATACCCATGCCGGGGCCGGTGCCTATGACCTCAATTCGGATGCGGCCCGCCGCACCGGCGAGGCCCTGGGGGGCATCGGCCGGATCTGGCCAGACCAGGGCAAGCTGCCGGAAGGCGCCGAGCGGCTCTGCCGCATCGTGGCGGACCTGAACCCGGGACTCGCCGCCGGCGTGAGTCCGCGGGTGTATCCCGGTTCGCCCAAGGTCGCCCAGAGCCTCGCCCGTCCCGGTGACCGGCTGCTGCTCGCCGAACTGCATCCTGAAGAAGCCTATCTGCTGCGCGGCGAAGTCCAGGGCGACAAGGCCGTGGCGGTGCATGAGCGGGATGGCTACGAGATGCTGAAGGCCTTCACGCCGCCCACGGAGCGCCGCGGCCTCGTGCTCATGGATCCGCCTTACGAGAGAGCCGATGAGTTCGAGCTGGCGGCAGCGGCCCTGAAGACTGCCTATGGGCGCTGGGCCACTGGCGTCTTCGCGCTCTGGTATCCCATCAAGGACGACAGCGCCCGCCGCCGCTTCCTGCGCAAGGTGGAGGTGTCGGGCATGCGCAAGGTGCTGCTCACGGAGCTGCATCTTGCCCCCCAGGTGGACGCGCTCGCGGGCACCGGCCTCCTGGTGGTGAACCCGCCCTGGCAGTTCGACGTGGCGACCCGGGCCGAGCTTGCGGCACTCACGCCCCTGCTCGCCTCCGAGCGAGGGCATTACGAAGTCCGTTGGTTGGTACCAGAGTGACTTGACAACTGACCGGCGGTCATAATCTAATGACCCAAGGTCATTTTGAGAGTTGTCCATGACCAAGCGCCGCGCCATCACCGACGTGCAGAAGCAGGCCCGCCGCGCCGACATCCTGAAGGTGGCGCGGCACCGCTTCACCACCACACCTTACGATTCCTTGAGCATGGCCGATACCGCCGACGACGCGGGCGTCGCCAAGGGCACCCTCTACCTCTATTTCAAGAGCAAAGAGGAGATGTTCCTCTCCATCTACACCGACCAGCTGAACGAGTGGTTCGATGAGTTGGACGCGGGACTGCAGCAGCCGGGCGACACCAGCGTGGCCGGGTTCCTGAAGCTCATCGGCGACTCCCTGGTGAACCGGCCTGAACTCCTGCGGCTCATCGCCATCCTGCACACGGTGCTGGAGCGCAACGTGGACGCAGAGAAGGCGCGCGCTTTCCGCACCTGGCTCGAAGGGCGCCGCCGCGTAACCGGCGCCTTGCTGGAGAAGCGGGCGCTGTTCCTGAAGCCCGGCCAGGGTGCCGCACTCCTGCAGCAGCTGGACGTGCTGGTGATCGGTTTCCAGCACCTCGCCGAACCCCAGGGCGGCATGCGTGAGGCGCTGCAGGCGCCGGACATGGCGGCCTATCGCGTGGATCTGCACGAATCGCTGCTGCGTACCCTCAATACACTTTTGACCGGACTCGCTTACGAGTCCAAGTATCAGAAGTGATGTCGGGCCCCCGTCTCATAGCGCAATTGATGGGTCCCACCGACTACCGGGTGATGCCCTGGAAGAACGGGCGCGGTTCCACCACCGAACTCGCGATCCATCCGCAGGATTCCGGCCTGAAAGGCCAGCCTTTCGACTGGCGCCTTAGCATGGCGGACGTGACAGAAGACGGGGATTTCTCGTCCTTCCCCGGCTATGACCGCACCCTCATCGTCGCGGAAGGCGAGGGCATGGAACTCGAGTTCGACGGCGCCTCCGCGCCGATGCGGCTCACGGGCCCCGGCCAGGGCGCCATGTTCTCCGGCGACTGGCTCACCCGCGGCAGGCTGCTGGACGGGCCCGTACGGGACTTCAACGTCATGAGCGCCCGCGGCCGCGTGCACCACGAGTGCGAGGTGGTGGCGGGAGCCCCGGTGGAGTTCGTGTGGGAGCCCGGTGTCGAGACGCTCTTCTGCCACTGCATCTCCGGCACCCTGGTGCTGAAGATGCGCGGCAGCGCCGAGTGGAACCTGGAGCCCCAGCAGAGCCTGTGGCTGCCGGTGACGGCGGACTACGCTGGCTTCGGCCAGCTCATGGTCATGCCCCATTCCCGGGAGACCCTCGCCGTGGTGGTGCGGCTGCGGCAGTTATAGGTCATAGCGCAAGGAGGGAGACCATGGGCGGCGTATTGAGAGCGATGGCGTGGATCGTGGTGCTCGCCGCACTTGCGCTGGGGCTGGCGCTGTTCTCGGCCCGCCCAGGCGTGGCCGCCACTTGTCCTCGGTGTTTCGGCCTGAGCCAAGTGCAGGACGGCCTCTACGTCGAATCGTCCATGGCGCCCGCGGCCCGCGACCATGCCGCCGAGACCGTGATGGAAGCCCAGCAGGGCATCGCCGGTTTCTACGGTGAAGAGCGTTTCAAGCCCCGTGTCCTGGTCTGCGCCAGCGATGCCTGCTATCACCGCGTCGGCGGCGCGCCTGGCTCGGGCACCGGCAGCATGGGGACCTACGCACTGGTAGTGGCGCCGGAGGCCGTGAACAAAGTGGCCATCACCGAGGCCCTCGCCCACGTGGAGATGCGCGGCCGGGTCGGCGCCTGGAAGATGGAGATGGGCGCGGTGCCAGAGTGGTTCGAGCAGGGGCTCGCAGTAGTGGTGGCGGACGACCGGCTCTATCTCGGACCGAGCCGCCATTGCCTGGCGGGTTCGTTCCCAGACATGCCGGCCACACCCAGCGAGTGGCAGGAGGAACTGGAGCAGGAAGGGGATGTGCTCTACGCCCAGTCCGCCTGCCAGACCGTGATGTGGATGGATTCTCATGGCGGCGCACAGGCGGTGACAGACCTTCTTGCCAAGGTCGGGGCCGGTCAGGAATTCGGCACTCTCTTCAAATAACCTCCTATCCGCTGTCTTGCGTCAGATACCGCAGCTCATTATGGGACCTCTTGACTTGGTTGAACGTTCAACTAAGATAGTATCATGAACCTTCCGACCCGCGACCGTCTCGTCTTCACAGCCATGCAGCTCTTCTGGGAAAAGGGCTATGGTTCCACCAGCATCGCTGACGTGCTGAAGCAGGCCGAGGTGAACAGCGGCAGCCTGTATCACTTCTTCCCCGGCAAGCAGGAGCTGCTGATCGCGGTGCTGGAGGCGTATCACCAGGGCATCCGTCCCATGTTGCTGGAGCCTGCCTGGCAGGGCGTCGATGACCCGATAGAGAAGGTCTTCGCGCTGCTCGCCCGGTACCGCGCCGCGCTGGTGCAGACCGAATGCTTCTACGGCTGTCCCATCGGCAGCCTGGCCCTGGAGCTGCATGAACCGGATCCCGCGGTGCGCGAACTCCTGACCCGCAACTTCCAGGCTTGGGTGGGCGCGGTGCAGGAGTGCCTGGAGCAGGCCGGCTCGCGCCTGCCGGCGGGCCTGGACCGGCGTGAACTGGCGGGCTTCGTGCTCACCACCATGGAAGGTGCGGTGATGCAGGCGCGCACCTACCGCGACGTCACCGCCTATGACGGCGCCGTGAACCAGCTGCGCCGTTATATGAATTCGCTCATGGCGGGGAACGCCTGAACCTGTTTCATCAACACCTGAAGTCGGAGGGGTAAACATGGATATCCTGGGAGTCATCGTCGCGGCCGCGGCCACATTCGTTCTGGGCGGGCTGTGGTATTCGCCGCTGCTCTTCGCCGGCGCCTGGCAGCGGGCTGCGGGCTTGAGCGACGCGCAAGTGAAGTCCGGCAACCCGGCCGTGATCTTCGGTCTCGCCTTCCTGCTCTCGCTCATCGCCGCCACGGTGTTCAGCCTGTTCCTCGGGCCGCATCCCGCCATGGGCCTGGCCCTGGGCGCCGGCTTCTCGGCGGGCCTGTGCTGGGTGGCCGCGAGCTTCGGCATCAACTATCTCTTCGAGCGCCGCAGCTTGAAGCTCTTCTGCATCAACGGTGCTTATCACACGCTCCAGTTCACTCTGTATGGACTGGTGCTCTGGCTCCTATGAGGTATCCCATGCGTAATCTGATTTGGCTTTCGTTGTTCGTCGCGCTGCCGGCCTTCGCCGCCGATCCAGCACCCAATCCCTACGCCGGGATGGCCTTCCTCGCCGGTAGCTGCTGGAAAGGGCAGTTGCCCGACCAGGGCAAGGTGCAGCAGACCGACGAGCATTGCTTCACCTGGGTCTATGGCGGGCATTTCCTGCGGGACCGCCACACGGTGCACTCGAGCGACGGACGGCCGGACTATCTGGGCGAGACCGTCTACTACTGGGACGGCCAGAAGAAGCAGGTCGAGTACCTGTACTTCGAGAACCAGGGCGGCGTGAGCCAGGGTTCGGTGCAATCCACGGATGGCGTGCTGCAGTTCCCCGAGACCGACTACAAAGATGAAGGCGAGACCCAGACCTACCGCAGCCGCTGGCAGCGCGCAGGAGAGGGCGGCTACGACGTGGTGACGGAGTTCAAGGTGAAGGGCGTGTGGAAGCCCGCCTGGACCGTGCACATGCAGAAGACCCGGCCGGTCTCTGAATGAGTCAGGCCGCGTGGGCTGCAGGTTCCTCGAACGTGAACCTGTAGTCCACGGTATCCACCGGCTGGTCTTCGAGGATGCGGAACACGCAGCGGCGGTCCCCGTCCTGGAAGCGCTCCTCCCGCACCACCCGCACGCCCAAGAGACGAGTCAGCGTATTGATCGTGATCGAGCAGAGCTGCGGACGGCGCAGGGCCACGTTCAGGAACGGGCAGTTGCGCTCGACCAGCACGTAACCGCGGGCATCCTTGCGCATGGAGATGTGCGGATCCTCATCCATGTATATGCCCTTCAAGGCCTTGATGCGCTCCGGCAGCGAGAGTCCCGCGAGTTTAGGCTCCCAATGCCTGACCTGCTGCTCGGTGATGGAGGCGAGCAGCTTCTCCAGGGCCTCGGGGCCGAGCTGGGAAGCCACCGCGTCCACCAGGGTCATGGAGAGGGCGTCGTAGTTCTTGGGGAAGAGGTGGTCGCCGGCGGGCGTGATCTGGTAGTTCACCGACGGACGCCCAGCCCCTTCAGCAGCCTGCCGCTCGCCCCGTGCGATCCAGCCTTCCGTCTCCAGGAGCTGCAGCTGCTGGCGCGCCGCCTCGCGGGTGACGCCGAGGTGCTCCGCCAGCTCGCCGGCGGTGGCTTCGCCGCGGCGTTTCAGGAACAGCATGATGAGCCGGCGCGATTCCGGGAGGATGGCGGTGTTGGTTTTCATGTGCGCTTGCGGATGTTCTGGCCGACGCCGAAATCGTACACCAGGCGCGCGCCGGCATAGGCGCCGGCGAGCAGCAGCAGGAACCCCGCCGCCGAGAGACCGAAGGCGGTCCAGGCCTGGGTGTCCGAAGGGTCTGCATGCCGGAGCATCAGGTCCGCCACGAACACGCACCAGGCGGAGCCCACCAGCAGCATGTGCCGCTGGCCCATGCTCTCGCCCGGATGATCCTTCGGCAGTGCCATGAGGTCCATGAGCCCGGCACACATCGCCAGCAGCCCCATGCCGAGACCCACTGCGATGCACCAGAAGCCGGCGTGCCACCAGGCAGGGTCGTGCGTGAACAGGTAGGCGAGATCCAAGGCCGGTGCCGCCGTCCAGCAGGCGACGGGGAAATGCACCAGCGCCGGATGCACGGGATGACCGCCCAGGCGCAGACCCTGCATGGTCGTAGCCTTCTTAAATCAGGCCGCAGCCGGCTGGCTGGCCTGGTAGATGGCCGTGAGCAGTGTCAGGAAGCCGATCACCGCCACCAGCGCATGGATCACGATCACCGCACGCGGGTGCTGCTGCTTCTTGATGTGGAAGGAGAGCAGGTAGAAGCCGCCCAGGGCCGCCACCAGCAGCAGGATCAGCGCGATGCGCGCCGTGCCGCCGCCCAACCCCGCCAGCACGCCCACGATGAGCAGCACGAGGCCGGTGGCGCCGAACAGGCCGTGCAGTACCGCCACGGCGGTGGGCAGGGGTTTGCCCTTGAAGCTGAGCATGGCCATGTACAGGCCGCCCAAGGCACCCAGGGCGAAGAGGATGGCTGCGTCGATGAGGAACATGGGAGTCTCCCTTTATTAAAACAAGTTTAGACTTGCTTAATATAGCACGACTCCGACCCCGGTCAATGCCGTGGATACCCGAACTTAGGGGCGCCGATAGGGTCATATGAGGCATAACGAGAGGGGTTTCCCATGCCTGTCCGCCGCCTCCTGGGCATCTGCATCGTGCTCGCCTGCGTCTCCCTGTCCGTCGCAGCGGACGTGGTGCCCTGGAAGCCGGCGCGCATCTCCAGCCCCATGTTCGAGTCCCACGCGGCCTTCGACCCGCGCACGGGCGACCTCTACTTCGTGCGCAGTTCCCCCGACTTCAGCGGCTGGCGCATCCTTGAGAGCCACTGCACGGCGGATGGCTGGTCGGAGCCTCGCCCCTGGGCCTTGGCCTTGGCCGGCGACGGCCTGGAGGCGGATCCGTATTTCACGCCCGACGGCAAGAGCTTCTATTTCATCTCCACCCGCTCCACCGATGGCGTGGATAAGCCCGTGGACCTGGATATCTGGCGCGTGGACCGGGACGCCGACGGGAAGTGGGGCACGCCCTGGCGCCTGCCGGTGCCGGTCAACTCCACCGGTGCCGAGTGGTTCCCGCGTCCGGCACCGGACGGTTGGCTCTACTTCGGCTCCAGCCGCCCCGGTGGTCAGGGCAAGAATGACATCTGGCGCGCGCGCGAGGACAAGGCCGGCAAGTGGCGGGTGGAAGACCTGGGGCCGAACGTCAACAGCGCCGGCGAGGAGTACGAGGCCTTCCCTTCGCCGGATGGCAAGCGCCTGGTGATCATGGGCGAGGAAGGTCTCTATGAGTCCTTCGCGGACGGCAAGGGCGGCTGGGGCCCTAAGCGCAAGCTCGGCCCCGACGTGGATGTGAACGCCACGGAGATCGGCGCGCTGCTCTCGCCCAGCGGCCGATCCATGCTGTTCTCGCGGGACACCAAGGGGCCGGATTCCGGCGAGTTCTTCCTGCAGCGCTCATCGCCGCCTGAGGACTGGCCGCCGGCCTGTCTGGCGAAGAAGGCGCAGTTATAAGAAAGGCCCGGGAAGACCCGGGCCTTTTCATCTTGCGGTGCAGCGCTATTCAGGCTGCATGCGGCCAGAGCCAGGTGGCCATGGCGCCGACGATGAGGGCATACACCGCACCGTCTATGAGGTCCTTGGCGGTGGCGCGCAAGGGTTCACCCCACCAGATGCAGTTCGGCAGGGCGCCTAGGCCGAAGCCCATGAAGGCGGCGACGGCGGTGACACGGAACACCTGCATGGATTCGGTGCCGGCGGCGAGGGTGCTGCCCCCGATGTAGTTGGCGAAGATCGCCACCAGCAGGCAGAAGCCGAACCACATCCCCAGACTCTTGCCCATGTTGAACATGCCGTTGGGGCGCAGGATCGCGAACGCGACCGGTCCCTCGGTGAACTTGGCAAGCGTGGCGGGATCTTTCATCTTCTCGGGCGGGCACCAGGGGATCATGTACATGCCCGGCACCGGGCTGCCCTTGCGCATGGCCGCGCGCACCTCGTCCTCGTTGGAGAAGCCGTGGTAGTCGGGCCGGTGCCAACCCTGCAAGACCATGTGCAGGATGCTGCTGGCGATGAATGCGCCCACGGCGCCGGTCAGGATGGGAAGCCAGAGTTGAAGCAATGGGATCATGACGTGAGACTCCCTATGGCGTTGTCGTTGGAAGGGACGGGAAGCCGCCTCAGGCGGGCGACGGACGGAAACGGCGCACGGCGAACACACCGAGCACGATGAATGCCAGCAGCAGCAGCGCCTGTGCCACCAGGAAGGGCGGCTCCTTCTGGGTCGGCGCGAGGGCCCTGAGCGCCTCGATCTTGCCGAATGACTGGGCCACCGTCACGAAGCAGTTGAAGTAGAGCGCGATGACCGCGCTCACCACGTATACCGGGCGCCAGAACCCCTTGAGATGCAGGCCGTAGAGAGCGAGCAGGGCGATGGCCAGGACCGCGAGCGAGATGAAACCCACGATCTCGGCCGGATCGAAGATGATGGGGTGGAAGAAGTAGCCCGTCATGCTGGTGAGGATGGTGGTGACGAGGAACAATGCCGTCCAAGCCGGCACCGGGCGCGACTTGAGCATGGCGAAAGCCACCACCAGCCCGGAGCCAACGCCCACGAGGCTGATGATGACGTGCAGGAGCGTGAACGTACCGACCGGCATCCCCAGGATCATGTTGTCCTCCCCGTTAGCCCCGTGAGACCGCCCCTAGGTATAGCACAGGGCGCCGGGGAGAGGTGTTCAGGGCCGGTAGGGGCGCTTGCCGGGCACCTCGTTGAGCAGCAGCCAATAGAGCCCGAGGTGGCTCACCACCTTGGCGAACTCCGCGAACACCACCGGTTTCCTCACGTAGCTGTTGGCGCCGCTCTGGTAGCTGCGCATCATGTCCTCTTCCTCGCTTGAGGAGGTGAGCACCACCACCGGGATGCTGCGGGTGCGGTCGTCCTTGCGCATGGCGGTCAGCACGTCCACGCCGTCGAGCTTCGGCAACTTGAGATCCAGCAGCACCACCGCCGGCATGCGCGCGAGGTCGCGCTTCACGAAAGTTCCGCGTCCGAACAGGAAGTCCAGTGCCTCCACGCCGTCGCGCACCACATGCACGTCGTTGGCGAGGCCGGCCTGGTTCAAGGAGCGCAGCGTCATCTCCTCGTCGTCCGGGTTGTCTTCCACGATCAATATCATCATCTCGTCCATGAGCGTCCTCGCGTCAGTTGGCCGCGACGCCGGGCGGGGTCGCGGCATCCGGTTGCAGGGTGAAGAAGAAGGTGGCGCCCTTGTCCGGCGCGGCCTGGCACCAGATGCGGCCCCCGTGGCGGGTCACGATGCGGTGCACGGTGGCGAGCCCGATGCCGGTGCCGGCGAACTCGTGCATGCCGTGCAGTCGCTGGAAGGGGCCGAACAGCTTGTCGGAATAGGCCATGTCGAAGCCGGCGCCGTTGTCGCGCACGAACAGCACGCGGCGCTCGCCCTCCTGCATCATGCCGAACTCGACCCGCGCATCCTTGATCTTCGAAGTGAACTTCCAGGCGTTGCCGAGCAGGTTCTCCAGGGCCACGCGCAGCAGCCGGGGGTCGGCCCGCACCTCCACGCCGTCCCAGACCGAGGTGTTCACCTGGCGCTCTGGCTCCCGTTGCTGCAGTTCCTGCAGCACTTGTTGCGCGATGGCGCTCACGTCCACTTCCTGGCGCTTCAGCTCCAGGCGTGAGATGCGCGAGAGGCTCAAGAGGTCCTCGATGAGCTGGCCCATGCGCGAGGCGCCGGCCTTGATGCGGTTCAAGTAACCCCGCATCTTCTCTTCCACCTTGTCGCCGTATTCCAGCAGCAGGGTCTGGCTGAAGCCGTCGATGGCGCGCAGGGGCGCGCGCAGGTCATGGGACACGGAGTAGGAGAAGGCCTCCAATTCGCTGTTGGCCTCCTCGAGCTTCTGGGTGCGCTCACGTACCCGGCCTTCCAGCTCGACGTTGAGGCGGTACACCTCGTCTTCGGCGCGGCGCCGGTCGTCGATGTCCGTGACGGTGCCGATCCATTCGCGCAGGTTGCCGTGCTCGTCCAGTACCGCCACCGGCTTCAGGCTCACGATGCGGTACTGGGCCGTGGCCGCCTGCCATAGCCGCAGTTCCGCTTCGAAGGTCTGGCGGGTGTCCATGGAGCGGGCGATGAAACGCTCCAGCGCCACCAGGTCGTCGGCATGGAAGGCGCGGCGCCAGCCGCCGCCGCGGTATTCGTTGCGGTTCTGGCCGGTGTAGGCTTCCCAGGAAGCCTGCTCACCCTCGAACTCCCAGTCGCGGTTCGCCACCCACACCACCGTGGACAGGGTGGAGACCAGCGCGCGATAGCGCTTCTCGCTGTGGCGCAGCGCCTGTTCGGCGACCTTGCGCTCGCCGATCTCGCGGCCGAGGTCGCGGTTGGAGGCTTCCAGCGCCTCGGTGCGGCCGCCGATCTCCCCGAGCATCCGGTTGAAGGCGTCCACGAGATAGCCGATCTCGTCGTCGGTGCTCTTCTGCGCGCGCGGCGAATAGTCGCCCTTCTCCACCACCCGCTGGGCGAGGCCGGTGATGGCGAGGATGGGCCGGGTGATGGTGGCCTGCAGCCAGGTGGAGAGCACCAGCGAGATCAGGAGCGCGAGGCTGCCCACCGCCAGCACGATGCCGAGGTAGGTGCGGATGCGCTGGTAGAGGCTGTAGTGGGCATGCAGGTAGAGGGTGCCGACGATCTCCGCGCCATCCACGATGCGCCGGCTCACATAGATGTCATCGCCGGAGAAGCGGACCTCGTCCGCCTCCGGGAGCTGCGGCAGCGGCTCGGCGGCCACGCCTTCACGCGTGTAGCGGCCGAACACCGTGCCCTTGGCGTTGTAGAGCGCCGCCGTGTCGATGTTGGGCCGCGCCTGCAAGAGCGCCAGGTTGTCGTTGGCCACCTTGGCGTCGTCGAACTGCAGCGCCGGCACGCAGGCCCGGCCGATCAGTTCCGCCTGGGTGTTGAGGTCGTTGCTGAGGGTGTCCTTCAGGGTATGCAGGTCGTAGAACAGGAGCGCCGCGCCCGTGACCAGGATGGCCGCGAGGCTCGTCAGCAGCACGCCGACGAACAGTTTCTGGCGGACCGACCTGAGTCTTACCCGTGCTATCACGGCTTGTTCCCGCTGACGTTGCGCGCCACGGATAAGAGCGCGGAGCTGAGCTTGAGGCCGCTCTGTTGCACCGTGCCCAGGTCCACGTCGAAGCGCACCCGGTTGTCCACGAGGACGAAGGTCATGTCGGCGCCGCGGCTCAAGCCATCGGCACCTTCGGTCACTGCCAGAGTCGGGTTGCCTCGCGCTGCGCCTATCAATGCATCGCCGCGGTTCGCACCGGGTGCGATGAACAGGATATGCACCCCGTCGAGCGCATCGCCCGCACGTATGCGGTGTACGGAGATCGGGCGCCCGTCGATGTTGCGGCCGTCCGTCAGCGACTCCAGGTCCGCGGCCACGGCTTCGGAGCCGGCCACGCCGATCACGATGGGGCTGTTGGGTCCGCTGAAGGTCTTGTCCGGCCAGGTGATGTAGCCGCCGAACTTGAAGAGGTAGGCCGCCTCGATCTTCTGCTGAGCCGCCACCGCGTCGTCGTCCTGCGCCCAGGCGGGCACGAGGGTACAGAGGCCTGCGAGCAAGAGCCCACAGACCAGCCTCCGCAGCCTCGGGCTGCGGGAGAAGGAGATCATCAGGGGCGCCACGTCAGCCTGGCGTAGTAGCCGCGGCCGAACTCGGCAGTGCCGGTGGGGCCGAACTCGATGTGCGAGGGGCCGAACAGGTTGCTGGCGATGAGCGAGAACTCAAGCGACCGGCTGATATCGAAGCCCACGCGCACGTCCGCCACCGTGTAGGCGGGCACCGGCGCATCCGGCAGCGCACCCACGTGGCGTGCTGTCACGTCCAGCTCCACGCCGTCGCTGAAGTCATAGGACGAACGCAGGGACCACTGGTTGTTGGGATCGTTGCCTTCCGCCGGGATGCTGCTCGGCAGCGCAGTAGGCTGCAGCGTGTGGCTCTCGCGCTGCGCCATGAAGCCCATCTGTAGACGCCAGTTGTCCAGCGGCTTGTAGGTGGCCCAGGCGTTCAGCCCGGTGGTGCTGGTGGTCATGCCGTTGCCGAAGGTCACCTGCAGCGGCACCACCGAGAGCACCGTCGTGGTGCGGATGTTGTCGGAATAGTTGTGGTAGGCGTTGACCGAGTAGGACCATTCGGAGGAAGGCTGCGAGCGGAACCCCATCTCGTATACCTTGACCACTTCCGATTGGAAGTCCGGGTTGCCCACCAGGAAGAAGGGCGGGTTCTGGGGCGAATACAGGTTCATGTCGAGGCGCGAGGGCGAGCGCACCGCCTTGGACACGGCGGCCCACAGCAGGCTGTCGTCCGTCACGTTCCAGGCGAGGCGCGCATTGGGCAGGTTCTCGGTGCCGGTGTAGGGGTTGTGCTCGAGGCGCAGGCCGAGGATGGCCCGCCAGGTGTCGCTCAAGGCGCTCTCGTTCTGGGCGAAGAGGCTCTCCCAGGACTGGTTCACCTTGGGCGGCTCGAAGTTCAGCCCCGAGGTGGGCATGTTCTCGAAGTCATCCATCACATAGCGGTAGCTTGCGCCCCAGGTGAAGCTCTGGGAGCTGATCTGGGGCAGCGCCTGCTGGAACTCCGCATCCGCGATGTCCTCGCGGTCGTTGTAGTTGAGCGGGATCTCGCGCAGGCTGTGGTCGTAGTAGGCGAGCACGCTCACGTTGGAACCGCCCTCCAGCTTGTCCTGCCAGTGGCTGAGCAGGTTCATGCCGGAGATGCGGATGCCGTCGGCGGGCAGGCCGTTGTCCTCGTCCCGCTTGTAGGCGTCACCCTGCAGGGTGTACTGCTTGTCGACCCCGTCCCAATCCGTGCGGAAGCCGGTCTGCGCCAGGTTCTGCGCATCGGGCATGGGCGTGCCGGTGTTGCGGTTGGTGTGGGCGTCGTTGCTCATCATGCCGTAGACGCGGTAGCTGCCGTCGTCGCCGAGGTCTCCGCCGTAACGCGCCTCGCCGTTGTTGCCGCCGCGGCCCACGCCGGCCGCCGCCAGGGCGCCGCCGCTGTCGCGGGACTTGCGGGTGATGATGTTGATGACGCCGTTCACGGCGTTGGTGCCCCACAGGGTGCCGCCCGGCCCGCTCACCACCTCGATGCGGTCGATATCCTCCAGCATCACGTTCTGGGCATCCCAGAAGGTGCCGGAGAAGATCGGCGAGTAGACGATGCGGCCGTCGATGAGCACCAGCAGCTTGTCGGTGGAGGTCTGGTTGGCGCCCTGGGTACCGATGGCGAAGGTCTGGTTGTTGGCCTTCCCCACCTGCAGGTTGGGCGCCAGGCGCAGCGCGGCCGTGAGGGTGCGTACGCCGGAACGGCGGATGTCGTCGTTGGTGATCACGTAGACCGCGGCAGCGGCGTTGGAGAGCGGCTCCGGCCGCTTGGAGACCGAGGTCACCGGCAGCTTGGCCAGTTCTTCCAGCGACAGGTCCGCGAGACCGGTCTGCTGGCCGAAGGCGGCGGGTGCGAGGCACAGTCCCATGAGCGCCGCGACGACGCTCCCGGCGGTGGTGCCATGTGCTTTGATCCTCGGGATACGTCCCATTTCACGCCCCTCACTCTTATGTTGTGGCCGTGTCCCTCACGGCTCATTTGTCTTCCAGGCCATGCGACATGACCAGCTCATGTCTTATTTATGTCGCATGCAGGATTATGGGCGTCACGGGGGGTGCGCCCATATCGGGTGATTACCTGAGGAGATATGTCAGAAGAATTACGGATACCTCCCTGTATACCGTGACCCGAGCATAACCCCGTCTAAGGGCCGCCGGGAAGCACCGCCTTGGGGCGGCTCACGGCGTCGCCGTCGCCGTTCTTGAGGCCTGCGAACACCGCCGTGGAGACCACCGTTAGGGCACCCAGCACCAGGAAGCCCAGATGGATGCCGTGGATCATCTCGGCGGGCGTCGCATGGAAGCGGTCCGGGATGAAGGCGGCGGTCACCAGGGAAGCCGCCGCCACACCGAAGCTGATGGAGAGCTGCTGCAGGGTGCTGGCGATGGTGCTGGCGTGGCTGGTCTGGCGCCCGTTCACGTCGGCGTAGGCGAGCGTGTTCATGCTCGTGTACTGCAGCGAGGCGAAGAAGCCGTAAGCGAACACCTCGATCACCACCAGCCACACCGGCGTATCCAGCCCGATGGTGGAGAACAGCGCGATCATGGCGCCGATCATGATGGTGTTGGATATGAGCACGCGCCGGTAACCGAAGCGCGCCAGGATGCGGGGCATGGTGAGCTTCAAGCTCATGGCGGCGAAGGCCTGGGGCATGAGCATGAGGCCCGACTGGATGGGCGTGAACCCGAGACCCACCTGGTAGAGCAGGGGGAACAGGAAAGGGATGCCGCCTATGCCCAGGCGCGTGACGAAACCGCCGGTCACGGCAGCGCGGAAAGTGCGGACACGGAGCAGGTTCAGGCGCAACAGGGGGTTTGGCAGGCCCCAGGTGTGCAGTCCATAGCCGGCAAGCAGCGCCGTGGCGATCGCGAGCAAGCCCACCATCTCCCGGCCGCTGAGGCTCGTCTCGCCGAAGATCTCCAGCACGTAGGAGAGCAGCGCGATCCCCGAGCCGAACAGGATCATGCCCACGATGTCGAGCGGAGTGCGCTTCGTCTCACGGTAGTCCGGGAGATGCCGGTGCACCAGGTAGAGGCCCATGAGGCCGATGGGTATGTTGATGAAGAAGATCACGCGCCAGTGGAACCAGCCGACGATCACGCCGCCGGCGATCGGGCCGAGCATGGGTCCGACGAGGCCCGGGATGGCGATGAAGCTCATGGTGCGGATGAGCTCGGAGCGGGCGAAGGTGCGCACGATGGCGATGCGTCCCACCGGGATCATCATGGCGCCGCCGCAGCCCTGCAGGATGCGGCAGGCGACGAGCTCGTGGATGCCGGTGCAGAGGCCGCAGAGGAAAGAGCCGAGCGTGAACAGGCCGATGGCGCTCGCGAATACGAGCCGGGTCCCGAAACGGTCCGCCACCCAGCCGCTGATGGGTATGAACACGGCAAGGCTCAAGGTATAGCTCGACAGCACCGCCTTCATGCTCAAGGGCACCACATCCAGCGCCGTGGCGATGGCGGGGGCCGCGGTGTTCAGGATGGTGGTGTCCAGCGACTCCATGAAGAAAGCCACGGCCACGAGCCAGGGCAGGAAGCGCCGGCCGAGGTCATCGGTGCGAGCCCCCATGGGGCGGGAAGAAGGGTCGGTGCGCTTGCTGTCCATGGCCTTTGGGGAGGAAGGGGGCGGGCACATTCTTATGCGCTGACTCTACACCGGCTGTGCCCACTGGACATAAAGGTCCGCGCCCCGTGCGGCTTCGCCCATCCCTGTCCCCCATTTAAGGGTTCGCCTGAGGCCCAATCAGGGTTGCCCGGATACGACCCGTTTGTCCACCGTGGTGTCATAGGCCCCGACCCAGGGAGAGATGGGTCAGATACCACACAAGGAGCGAGTGTCATGTTTGACAGCTACATCAGCACCCAGGATGGGGACCGGTTGTTCTGCGCCTCGCGGGGCCTGTATGCGCCGACCAGGGTGTTCCTCACCCGCCGGCGCTTCGAGACAGGGATCGTCTCGATGCTGGACGCCAGGGAATCCGGCGAATGCGCTGTCTTACACGTGGCGGTGCGGGGCGACGACGCTTCCACCGGCTGCGTCACCCGGCGCATGCTGAACCTGGTGGGCAATACCCTCCGGGTATGCATGCGCGGCGGCGCGGTGGCCTACCTCGGCGACGCCGAGTTCGCTGTGCTGCTGCAGGATACGGACGCGCGGGACGCGGCGTCCTATGCCCACACAGCCATCACTATCACCTCCGGCTTCCGGGTGCTGTGGCAGGGCGAGATGCTCTCGGCCCATGCCTGCATCGGCGGCACCATGGTCGGCAGCCAGCGTGACGGCGCGGCACTGCTGGCCGCGGCCGTGGACGCCGGCAAGATCGCCGCGGGCAAGTGGGGCTGCAGACTGCATTTCCTGAAAGACGATGACGAAGAGATCCGCTGGGAAGGCGCCGCCTTGCAGGCGGCGCACTGAGTCGCCGGACGCTCCGGACGCTATCGCTTGGGACGTTTCGGCAGCGCCGTGCCGTCCACCTTCTTCCCGTCCGCCTTCATGATGATGTGGTAGTACACCGCATCCCAGGCGTTGTGGATCCCGATGAAGAGCAGCAGCAGGGCGGTGGCACCCACCCCCAGCAGAGCCTCATGGGTATGTTCGCCCACCAGGTACGCCGAGATGCCGAGGATCACGTAGGCGGCCAGCGGCAGCAGCGCATGGAACAGCCAGTCCTCGAAGACCGGTCTGTAGACCGATTGCGCGTGCATGCGCCGCGCGGTGATGGCCGTGTAAGCCAGCCCGGCCAGGCCGACAGCACCCCAGGCGAGGGCGGCGGATACGATGGTCTCCCAGGGCACGCGCACCAGCGCCGAGAGGAAGAGCACTACGCTGAAGTGCACCACCGTCGGCGTGCTGAAGGCTGAGCCTGCTTCCGACACGCCCTTGGTCGGGTTCTCCGCGAGCAGCGTCATCACCACGAACTGCAGGCCGATGAGCGCGCCGGCGGCGGAGCCGACGATCACATAGAAGCTGTCCCATTCCGCCAATGACTGCATGCTGAAAACTCCCGGCGCCTTGCCCGGCCTCCCAATATACAGGCAGTGGAGGGCGGCTTTACCGAAGTGCCCCTCTTGGGAATATCTCGGGCTCCAGGGGTTTGAACCCAAGCAGTAGGTCGGAAGCGATGAAGATGACCGCCGACTCGACCGTGCCGGCGGGCACCGGTGTGCGGTCTGCCTGGAGAAGCTGGTCAACCGAGGAGCCGCCTGCGATCCTGGCATGGATCCAGATGCGCCTGTAGCGGCCCTGCCTGACGCCCGTTTCCGCGGCCGCGGAGCGCAGTTCAGCCACGGTGATGGTGACGACGCGGGATTCGCCGAGTGCGAGCGTGTGTCGGCCGAACCTGTCCATGATATCCAGCAGCATCGCCGCATCCGAAGGCGCGACGCCGTAGGCCAGACGCAGCTGACTCAGCGCGACGGGCCTCGCGCCGATGTTGGTGATCTCGATACTCACCATAGACGAACGGTCGGAATGACTTGCCTCTATGGAGATGCGCCCGAAGTGCGTGCGGCGGAATGCCGCAAGCGCCAGGAAGAAGTTAACGGCCGATACGATGAGGGCGCCTAGCGAGATGAGGATCGCGGTTTCCGGCATCGGAAGCGTCCTTCACTGTGGCAGCAAGTTGGTGGGCCCACCAGGGCGTGAAGCGAAGCTTCACGCGGGTTGCCAGGGATGGCAACCCCGGATTTTCACGCGCAGCAGGAAGCGTAGCGTGAAAGCGAACCCTTGGGTTCGAGTCCTTCAAAAACCAATAATATTTTGGTGGGCCCACCAGGACTCGAACCTGGAACCAAGGGATTCACATGCTCCAACCGTTTCCGGTCGGTGTGGACTATCTCTTCACCCGCGACTTTCGCCGGTGGGGTGCGGGACGCTCTAGCCTGTCATCAAGGGCACTCGAAGCCCTCAGGTAGTCTCTGCACCTTCCGGCGGTGCACCGCCGGCTTGGCTCAGGGTTGCCATCGGCCTAAGCCGGTGAGGGTTCCCTGAATTCATCCCGTTTTCATCCGCGCCTTCCGGCGCGGAGTCACCTTCTCGATGAGTCCCCTGCTCTAACCATTGAGCTATAGGCCCGACAACAATAATTGTACCCGTCAGCAACAATCATTGTTTTAGATTATGATTGATTTCATATGCTCAGGGGTAATGGATGTGCTGTTTGCGGAAAGTCGCTGAAGGGGCGTCAGCGCAAGTTTTGCAGCCTCAAATGCAAAAACAATGACACCAACAACCGGCACCAGAACTATGTGAGCCAGCAGGCCCGAGGCTTACGCAGGAAACTCGTGCTGGTCGCCGAGCGCGGCGGCCGTTGCGAGCGCTGCGGCTATCGAAAGAACTATGCCGCATTGGTCTGGCATCACCTTGATCCGTCTGAGAAGAGCTTTGAACTGGATCTGAGGGCCATGTCCAACAGGAGCGATGCGGTCCTCATGGCAGAAGCGGCCAAGTGCCGCTTGCTATGCGCCAACTGCCATGCCGAAACCCATCATCCGGAATGCCGTTTGGAATGAGTATCGTTCCCAATTGATTTCGCCCGGAATAAAAGCCGGCGCGCACGGGTCCGGCATGGGTCCGCAGTAAGATACGCGGACTTGGATGGGGAGCCCGATGCGAAATCTCATGTCGTTCGTGCTGCTGGCCCTGGCCGCTCTTCCGGCCCGTGCCGATGCGCCCGCCTTCGATCTAGCCCAGTACCGGGGCAAGGTGGTGTATCTGGATTTCTGGGCGTCCTGGTGCAAACCCTGCCGCCAGTCCTTCCCCTGGATGGATGCCATGCAGAAGAAGTACGCGGCGGACGGTCTCGTGATCGTCGCCGTGGACGTGGATGAGGAGCATGCGGACGCCGAGAAGTTCCTGCAGCAGATGCCGGCGGATTTCAGCATCGTCTACGACCCGGCAGGCAAGCTCGCGGAGCAGTACGGCCTGTACGGCATGCCGAGTTCCTTCCTCATCGGACGGGACGGGCAAGTGGTGAAGAGACACCAGGGGTTCTTCGAAGCGTCGCCGGCCGCCTATGAGGCGGAGATCCGCGAACTTCTGGACAAGCCATGAGGAGCGCATCCATGAGACTCTCCGGTCTGTTGTTATTCGCCGCGCTGCTGGCGGCCCTGGTGAGCGGCTGCAGCAGCCTCGGTGTGAAGCCGTGGCAGCGCGGCTTGCTGGCCAAGCCCGAGATGGCGCTGGACTGCGATCCGCTGACCACGGCCTTCGATGACCACGTCTACTTCTCGAAGGAAGACATCAGCGGCGGCCGCAGCTTCGCCGGCGGGGGTTGCGGATGCAACTGAAACGCAGGCAGCGGCTGCGCCTGAAGCGCGCCTTGCTGGCATCCAGCTGCGCCTTGCTGGGGACCGCGGCGCACGCCGCCGACGGCGACTGGAGCGTCGACACCGGCGTGCTCTACTACTCGGAAGCGGACCGAGTGCGGGCCGTCGAGCCCGCCGCGATCATCAAGCGCGACCTGGGTGATGACGCCTATGTGGACGCGCGCCTGGTGGTGGATACCTTGAGCGGCGCCACCCCCACCGGCGGCATGCCGTCCAGCAAGATCAGCTCGGTCACGAGTCCTTCGGGCATGAGCCATTCGACCAACGCTCCCGGCAGCACGCCGCTGGACGGAAACTTCCACGACCAGCGTTACGCCGTGAGCCCCACCTGGTCGCAGCCCCTGGCGCAGTCCTGGCGCCTCGATCTCGGCGCCAGCTATTCGGACGAGCACGACTTCCGCTCCGAGGGTGTGAACGCGCGGCTGGCGCGCGACTTCGATGAGCGCAACACCACGCTCTCCGCGGGGCTGGCGCGCGAATGGGACCTCATCTTCCCGGTGGGCGGCGTGCATGCGCCGCTGAGTTCGGTCGCGACCAGCAGCAACGGCAACGATCCCATCGCCGCCAACCGCAGCAAGACGGTGCAGGACCTCGTGGTGGGTGTGACCCAGGTCATGACCCACGACTGGATCGCCGAACTCAACTTCTCCTACAGCCATGCCGATGGCTATCAGAACGACCCCTATAAGGTGGTCTCCATCATCAATACCCATCTGGGCGGAGCGGCGGGCTTGCCCGGTTTTCCGGGCGGGCCGGGCGGACCTGGTGGCGGCTTCGGACCGCCCATCGGCGAGCCGATAGATCAGATCTATGAGAACCGGCCGGACCTGCACCAGAAGCGTGCCCTGTTCCTGGACAACAAGGTGTACCTCGGCGGCGACGTGCTGGACTTCTCCTATCGTTACGGCTGGGATGACTGGGGCATAGGCTCCCATACCTATGAGTTGCGTTACCGGATACCCTTCGGCGGGAAGTTCTACGTGATGCCGCACCTGCGCTGGTACAAGCAGAGCGCGGCCGATTTCTACCACCGGGGCTTGTTGGATACCGATACCTTGCCGGCCTATGTGAGTGCCGACTACCGGCTCTCCGCGTTCACCGCGCGGACCGTGGGCGTGGAATTCGGCATGCAGACATCATGGGGCGGCCGTGCCAGCGTCAGGTTCGAGCGTTACGTGCAGAGCGGCGGCAGCGATCCACGCGTGCAGATCGGCGTGCAGCAGCCTTACGACCTCTTCCCCGAACTCAAGGCGGACATTGTCCAGCTCAGCCTCTCCTTCTGATGCAGATATACCGCCCGGGTTGGAGCTGGCCCGGGACGGCAGCGGCTGGCGCGCGCGTTTCACCGCCATGGCTTGCCCATGCGAAGCACTCATAGACACCGGCGACGAGGCTGCAGCAGGCCGCGCCGCCAAGGCCGTGGCCGGCGAGGCCTGGCGCATCGAGCACAAGTTCAGCCGCTACCGGGACGACAACATCGTCCATGCCATCAACCATGCGGGCGGCAAGCCGGTGACGGTGGATGAGGAGACGGCACGACTCCTCGACTACGGCGCCCACTGCCACAAGCTCAGCGCAGGCCTGTTCGACGTCACCTCAGGCGTGCTGCGGCGGGTCTGGAAGTTCGACGGCAGCGACCGGCTGCCCGAGCCGGCGGCGGTGAAGGAAGTGCTCAAGCTCGTGGGCTGGGGCAAGCTGCGTTGGCAGGCGCCGGAGCTGAACCTGCCGGCCGGCATGGAGATCGACTTCGGCGGCATCGGCAAGGAATACGCGGTGGACCGGGCGGCCCAGCTCGGTGCGGAGGCGGGTGGCGCGGCCCTGCTCGTGAACTTCGGTGGCGACATCTACGCCACGGGGCCGAGAGCCGACGGCACGCCCTGGTCCGTGGCCATCGAGAGCGTCGCGGCGGCGGGCGCGCCCGTCATCGAGCTGAAGCGGGGCGGCGTCACCACCAGCGGAGATGCGCGGCGCTTCCTGATGAAGGACGGCGTGCGCTACGGCCACATCCTGGACCCCCGCAGCGGCTGGCCGGTGCAGGACGCTCCCCGTTCGGTGACGGTGCTGGAAGCCAACTGCACCCAGGCGGGCCTGCTCTCGACCCTGGCGATCCTGCAGGGCAAGGGCGCCGAGCGCTTCCTGAAGAAGCACAACGTCACCTACTGGATCATCCGCTGAAAAGAAGAAGGCCGCGTCTCCGCGGCCTTTTCAATTGCCTTAAGGCATTTCAAAATTCCTAGATCAAAGCGTCGCGAGCGAAGGCGGGGTTAGGCGCGCGAAGCGAGCAGGAGGGAGTGCACTTTTGGTGTGCATGACCGACTGCGAGTCCGAAGCGCAACAACGCCCTGCCGAGCGCAGCAGCTTTGATCAGGAATTCTCGTCCAGGAAGCTCCTCAGCTGCTCGCTACGGGAGGGATGGCGCAGCTTGCGCAGGGCCTTCGCCTCGATCTGGCGGATGCGCTCGCGGGTCACGTCGAACTGCTTACCCACCTCTTCCAGGGTGTGGTCGGTGTTCATGTCGATGCCGAAGCGCATGCGCAGCACTTTGGCTTCGCGCGGCGTCAGGCTCGCCAGCACCGAGTGGGTGGCCTCGCGCAGGCCTTCGGCCGTGGCGGCGTCCACCGGCGAGGTCGCGTTGGCGTCCTCGATGAAGTCGCCCAGGTGGGAGTCCTCGTCGTCGCCGATGGGCGTCTCCATGGAGATCGGCTCTTTCGCGATCTTAAGTACCTTGCGGACCTTGTCCTCGGGCATCTCCATGCGCACCGCCAGTTCCTCCGGCGTGGCCTCGCGGCCCATCTCCTGGAGCATCTGGCGGCTGATGCGGTTCAGCTTGTTGATGGTCTCGATCATGTGCACCGGGATGCGGATGGTGCGCGCCTGGTCCGCGATGGAGCGGGTGATGGCCTGGCGGATCCACCATGTGGCGTAGGTCGAGAACTTGTAGCCGCGGCGGTATTCGAACTTGTCCACGGCCTTCATCAGGCCGATGTTGCCCTCCTGGATCAGGTCCAGGAACTGCAGGCCGCGGTTGGTGTACTTCTTGGCGATGGAGATCACGAGGCGCAGGTTGGCCTCCACCATCTCCTTCTTCGCGCGGCGGGCCTTGGCCTCGCCGATGGACATCTGGCGGTTGATCTCCTTCAGCTCGCCGATGCTGAGATGGGTCTCGGCTTCCATGGCGCGCAGGCGGTTCTGCAGGCGCACCACTTCCTCGCGCTGCTTGCCGAGAGCGGAGGACCACTTGCGCTTGGACTTGATCTGCCGGTCCAGCCAGCGGGTGTTGGTCTCGTTGTCCGGGAAGCTCTTGATGAAGTCCTTGCGCGGCATGCCGGCCTTCTGCACGCACAGCATCATGATATGGCGCTCGTGGGCGCGGATCGTCTCCACCAGGCTGCGCAGGTTGCCGGTGAGGGTATCGGTCATGCGCGGGGTGAGCTTCAGGCGCATCAGCGTCTCGGCCAGCTGCTTACGCAGGCGCGCGGTGGTCTTGTGCTCGGAGCCGTTCTTGATCAGCGACTTCACCACCTTGTCGTGGGCCTTGCGCAGGTCGTTGAAGTGGCGCGCTGCCTCTTCCGGATCCGGGCCGGTGTCGATGGGGTTCTCGTCCTCGCCGTCGGCGGCTTCCTCTTCCTCGGCGCCGGCCTTGGCGCCCTTCGCGCCCTTGCCCTTGGCGGCTGCCGCGGCGGCGGCCGGCACTTCCACTTCGCCGTCTTCCTCGGCTTCCGCCAGGGCCACGGCTTCGCCGTCCACGGTCACCTCGGCCATGGCGGCCGGCGGGACCACCAGGTCGGCGTTCGGGTCGATGAAGCCGGCGATGATGTCGGTGAGCTTGGTGCGACCTTCGGCGATGCCGGCGTACTCATGCAGCAGCAGGGCGGAGGTGGCGGGGTAGGTGGCGACCGAGCCCAGCACCTGGTTCAGGCCTTCCTCGATGCGCTTGGCGATGCGGATCTCGCCCTCGCGGGTGAGCAGTTCCACGGTGCCCATCTCGCGCATGTACATGCGCACGGGGTCGGTGGTGCGGCCGAACTCGGCGTCCAGCGCCAGGGCCGCGGCGGCCTCTTCGGCAGCCTCTTCGTCGTCTTCGGTGGGGTTGACCGTGTTCTCGGCCAAGAGCAGCTGCTCGGCGTCCGGGGCTTCCTCGTGGACCGGGATGCCCATGTCGTTGATCATCGCGATGATCTCTTCGATCTGTTCCGGATCGACGATCTCGTTGGGCAGGTGGTCGTTCACCTCGGCATAGGTGAGATAGCCCTGCTCCTTGCCCTTGGCGATGAGGATCTTGAGCTGCGACTGGCGGTCGTCGGTCTTCTGGTTCATGGTGTCTCGCGGGCTTTTGAGGCTCCCGCCTTATGGAAAGGCCAGAGCCGGAGTGAAACGTTCAAGTCTATCAGAAACCTGGGTTTTTTCCAGGTAAATCAATTGCTTTTGACACTATCCGTACCCGGTTTCCGGGCCAATTCCGTCAATAACCGGGTCAATTCCGCCTTTTCGGCGGGGTTCAGATCCCTTTTACCGGATTCGGCGATGAGCCAGTCCCGGCGTGCCTGGGGGCCGGAGGTCCTGAACTGGGCCAAGTGGGCCAGGAACTGCTTCTCCAGCCCCCCTTCGGGGATGGCGAGCTCCGCCTGGGCCAGCTTATTCAATTTAGTCCAGATTTCCTGGTTTTCACGCCAGTGCTCCAGGATGGTGGCTACCTTTACTTGGGGGTCGTTCTGGACGAATTCCAGTACCGTCTTGAACAGATCCAGCCCCGGCATGCCCCCGAATTCGGAGGGGTCGGGGGCCACCAGGGCCAGGGCCGGTTCGAGCAGGAGGTAGGCCAGGGTGGTGTCGGCGGGGCTGAGCATGGACTCCAGCCGGGGCCGGGGAGGCCGGGCCGGCATGCCCGAGCCTTCGGGGTTGAGCATGGTCAACCTGGCGCCCTCCAGCTGGGTCAGTTCGGCCAGGCGCTTGCGCATGAGGTCACGGAAAGCGCCGGCGGGCAGCCGGTTGAAATGGGGCGCCGCGAGGCTGGCGAGCCGGGCCCGTCCTTCCTCGGTCTTCATGTCGGTCTGTTTCGTCAGCTCACCGATCAGGTAATCCGAGAGGGGCAGGGACGCGCGGCTGATGCGTTCCTCGAACGCAGCCTGGCCTTCCTTGCGCACCAGGGTGTCCGGGTCCTCGCCGTCCGGCAGGAACAGGAAACGGATGGTGCGGCCGTCCTGGGCTTCCGGCAGCGCGTTCTCGAGTGCGCGCCAGGCGGCGGCGCGGCCGGCCCGGTCGCCGTCGAAGCAGAACACCACCTCGGGGGTCACGCGGAAGAGCTTCTTGAGGTGCTCCTCGGTGGTGGAGGTGCCTAAGGTTGCGACCGCGTAGCGCACGCCGTACTGCGCGAGCGCCACCACGTCCATGTAACCCTCGACCACGAGCAGGCGCGGGATGCTGCGCAGCGCCTGGCAGGCCTCGTAGAGTCCGTAGAGTTCGCGGCCCTTGTGGAACAGCGCCGTCTCCGGCGAGTTCAGATATTTCGGCTCGTCCTTGCCCAGCACGCGTCCGCCGAAACCGATGATGCGGCCGGCGCGGTCACGGATGGGGAACATCACCCGCTCGCGGAAGCGGTCATGGAACGGATGCTCGCCTTCCTTCTCGATGAGCATCCCCGTATCGAGCAGCTGGCGCCGGCGTTCGTCGCTGTCGCCCACGGCCTTCAGCAGGTTGTCCCAGCCGGCAGGCACGTAGCCCAGACCGAACTCCTTCGCGATCTCGCCGGTGAGGCCGCGGCCCTTCAGGTAATCGATGGCGGCCGGGGATTGCTTCAGCTGCTCCCGGTAGTACGTGGCGGCCTTGTCCAGCACCTCATAGAGAGGCGCCTTGGAGACGCCTTGCACCTGGCTCTCGCCCTGCTCCTGGGGGACTTCCATGCCCACGCTGGAGGCCAGGTCCTGGACAGCTTCCCGGAACTCCATGTGGTCGTATTCGAGGAGGAAGGAGAGGGCGGTGCCGTGGGCGCCGCAGCCGAAGCAGTGGTAGAACTGCTTCACCGGGCTCACGTAGAAGGACGGGCTCTTCTCATTGTGGAAAGGGCAGCAGGCGGCGAACTCGCGCCCCTGCTTCTTCAGGGGCACGCGCTTGTCGATGAGTTCGACGATGTCGACTCGGCTCAACAATTCTTCGATGAATTGCTGGGGGATTCTAGGCATGGGCTAAGGATAGCTGACGGGCGCGGACGCGCCCGGTCAGCCGCCTAATTTCGCTTTGATCTTCGCGGAGACGGCGGACATATCGGCTTTACCCGCGACCTTGGGCTTCAGGATGGCCATGACCTTGCCCATCTCCTTGACCGAGGCGGCGCCGGACTCGGCCACCGCGGCGGCCACCAGCTGTTCCAGCTCCGCGTCCGAGAGCTGGGCCGGCATGTAGGCTTGGATGACCTTGATCTCGGCCTCTTCCTTGTCGGCCAGGTCCTGGCGCTTGCCTTGGGTGAACTGCGCCACGGATTCGCGCCGCTGCTTCAGCATCTTCTCGAGCGCCGCCAGCACCTGGACGTCGTCCAGCACGATGCGCTCGTCCACTTCGCGCTGCTTGATGGCGGAGAGGATGAGGCGGATGACCCCGAGGCGGGCCTTGTCGCCGGACTTCATGGAGTCCTTCATGTCTTGGGTGATCTGATCTTTGAGTGACATGGCTGATACCTCGGGATGGCAGAAAAAGAAACGGCGCTTTCTTTCGGAAGCGCCGCGTCTCGAAGAGTCTTAAGGAGCCGTGATCAATAGAGGCGCGTGCGGCGTGCGGACTCGCGCGACAGCTTCTTCATGTGGCGCTTAACGGCAGCAGCCTGCTTGCGCTTGCGCTCCTGGGTCGGCTTTTCGTAGAACTCGCGGCGGCGCAGTTCAGTCATCACGCCGGCTTTCTCGCAGGCACGCTTGAAGCGGCGCAGGGCGGCGTCGAAATGCTCGTTTTCCTTCACGCGTACGCTGGGCATTCGCAATCCTTAGAGTAGGGTTTTCAGGGGCTTAGGCCCCGGCAAAGGGGCGGAATTGTACTGTCCGGCGTGTAGAATTGCAAAGCCGACCCCAGCCAGACCCCCTAGTCCTTATGCGTATCTTGGGCATCGAGACCTCCTGCGACGAGACCGGCGTGGCCGTCTACGACACGTCCCGGGGCCTCATCGCCCATGCCTTGTATAGCCAAATCCGGCTCCATCAAGAGTACGGCGGGGTGGTGCCCGAACTGGCCTCCCGGGACCACGTCCAGAAGCTGCTGCCCATGGTCCAGAGGGTGGTGGCGGAGGCGGGCGGGCCTGAGACCCTGGATGGGGTGGCCTATACCGCCGGCCCCGGGCTCGTGGGGGCTCTATTGGTAGGTGCCTGCCTCGGACGGTCCCTGGCCTTCGCCTGGGGGGTCCCGGCCCTCGGGGTCCATCATATGGAGGGGCATCTCCTCGCCCCCCTGCTGGAGGACCCCAAACCCGCTTTCCCCTTCATAGCCCTGCTCGTTTCCGGCGGCCACAGCCTGCTGGTGGAGGTGGAGGGGGTGGGCCGCTACCGGACTTTGGGCGAGTCCATAGACGATGCGGCGGGTGAAGCTTTCGATAAGGTCGCGAAGCTCCTGAAGCTCCCTTACCCCGGCGGCCCCCATCTCGCCAAGCTCGCGGAGCAGGGGCGACCCGGCAAGTACGACCTGCCCCGGCCCATGACCGACCGGCCCGGCCTCGACATGAGTTTCAGCGGGCTCAAGACCGCTGTGCGCGTCTTGCTCGGCAAGCTGCCGGACCCGGACGAGCAGACCCGGGCCGACGTGGCCCGCGCCTTCGAGGACGCTGTGGTGGATACCTTAAGCATCAAATGCGAGCGTGCGCTCAAGCAGACCGGGCAGCGGCGCCTGGTGGTGGCGGGCGGCGTCGGCGCCAACAAGCGCCTGCGGGCACGCCTGAAGGAGATGACGGCGAAGCTGGGTGGCGAGGCCTTCTATCCGCGTCCCGAGTTCTGCACCGACAACGGCGCCATGATCGCCTTCGCCGGTGCGCTGCGGCTGGAAGCGGGCGCGCCGCCCCCGAACCCAGTCACCGCACGCTGGCCTCTCGATTCCCTGGCCGCGCCTTAAGCGATGGAGCATCCCATGGACATCGTCTTCATCCGGGAACTGAAGGTCGACACCCTGGTCGGCATCTACGATTGGGAGCGGCGCCTGCGCCAGCAGGTGATCCTGGATCTCGACCTGGGTACGGATATCGCCAAAGCCGCCCGGAGCGACCGCATCGAGGACACGCTGGACTACAAATCCGTGGCCAAGCGAGTGACCCAATTCGTGCGTGAGTCGGAGTTCCAGCTGGTCGAGACCATGGCCGAGAAGGTGGCGGAACTGGTGATGAAGGAGTTCGGTGTGCGCTGGGTGAAGCTCACCCTGCACAAGCCCGGCGCCGTCTCCGGCTCCAAGTCGGTCGGCATCATCATCGAAAGAGGTTCGCGCGGCTAAAAATGGATCTTTTGCCCGCTAGCTGCGTTGGAAATGCCCTCGCACTCCTCACGTACACCAAGAGTACGCTCCGGGTGGTCGGACGTTTCCGCCTTGCTATCGGCCAAAATCTCCTATTTTTAGCTCGCGCGCATGCACATGGTTAGGGTCTACGTCGGTATCGGCAGCAACGTGGAGCCGGAGCGCCACGTGGCGAAGGCCGTGGACCTGATGCGGGCCCGTTTCGGCCACCTGGACCTCTCGCCCATCTATAGGAACAAGGCCGTCGGCTTCGAGGGGGACGACTTCCTGAACGCCGTGGCCGGTTTCGACACCGCGCTGGAGGTGCCGGCGCTCAAGACCGCCCTGGACGGCATCGAGGTGCGCTGCGGCCGGGAGCGGGGCGCCGCCCGTTTCGCCCCCCGCACCCTGGACCTCGACCTCCTGCTCTACGGGCAGAAGGTGGACGAAGGCCTGCGGCTGCCCCGCAAGGAGATACTGAAGTACAGCTTCGTGCTGAAGCCCTTGGCGGACATCGCCGGGGACGAGCGCCACCCGCTCACGGACAGGACCTATGGAGAACTGTGGGCGGAGTTCGGCGGCGAGCGCGGCCTGGAGCCCGTCCAGCTGCCGGTAGAGCGGGCGGATAACAGGTAAAATGCCCTGTTTTAGCCGCTCCGAGACCGGCGCGGCGGCAGGTGGGGAAGCCCGGCGGGAACCATGAAAAAGATACGCTTCAACTATCCGCATGCCACCGGGCGCGAACTCGATGCGATCCGCGACGCCATCGCGCACGGTCATCTCTCCGGCAATGGGCCTTACGGCAAGCGCTGCCAGGCCTGGCTCGAGCAGACGCTCGGCAGCCACAAGGCCCTGCTCACCCATTCCTGCACCGGCGCCCTCGAGATGGCGGCGATACTCGCCGACGTCGGCCCCGGCGACGAAGTCATCATGCCGTCCTACACCTTCGTATCGACCGCCAACGCCTTCGTGCTGCGCGGCGCCACGCCGGTGTTCGTGGACATCCGCCCCGACACCCTGAACCTGGACGAGCGCCTGGTGGAGGCGGCCATCACGCCCCGCACCAAGGCCATCGTCGTGGTGCACTACGCAGGCGTCGCCTGCGACATGGACGCATTCGGCGACATCGCCCGCCGCCACGGCCTGCTCCTGATCGCGGACTCGGCCCAGGCCATCCACTCCCTCTACAAGGGCAAGCCGCTCGCGGCTTATGCCCAGCTCTCCGCCGTCAGCTTCCACGAGACCAAGAACGTGGTCTCCGGCGAGGGCGGCGCGCTGCTAATCAACGACCCACAGTTCGCGGAGCGCGCCGAGATCGTCTGGGAGAAGGGCACCAACCGCTCCAAGTTCTTCCGCGGCGAAGTGGACAAGTACACCTGGGTGGACGTGGGCTCCTCGTTCCTGCCGAGCGAACTCATCGCCGCGTTCCTCTGGCCGCAGCTCGAGGATCTGGCGCCCATCACCGCGCGCCGCATGCAGATCTGGCAGCAGTACCACGAGGCGCTGCGGCCCTTGCGCGAGGCCGGCCGCATCCAGGGCCCCACCATCCCGCCCGACTGCACCCACAACGCCCACATGTACTACTTGCTGGCGGAGAGCCAGGCAGCTCAGCGGGCCATACTCGCGAGCCTGGCGGCGAAGAGCATCGGCGCGGTGTTCCACTACATCCCCCTGCACAGCGCGCCCGCCGGGCGCCGTTTCGGCCGCGCCCACGGCGAACTCAAGGTCACCGACGACATCTGGGCGCGGCTCATCCGCCTGCCGCTCTGGCCCGACATGCAGCCCGGCCAGGTGGCCGAGGTCTGCGATGCCGTGCGCGCCGCCATCGTCGCGGCCTGAGGAGAGATCATGCAGCAGACGACGGCGACGGTCGAGGTCAGTGTGGTGGTCCCGGTCTACATGAACCACCGCGGCCTCGAAGACCTGTATCGGCGCATCCAGGCGACCCTGGACGCGCGCAGCCGCGATTGGGAACTCATCCTGGTGGACGACGGGAGCACCGACGGCAGCTACGAGGCCATGCGCAAGCTGCGCGCCGCGGATCCCCGCGTCAAACTGATCCAGTTCGGCCGCAACCACGGCCAGCACCATGCCATCCTCTGTGGCTTGCAGCACAGCTCCGGCCGCATCGTGATCACCCTCGACGATGACCTGCAGAACCCGCCCGAGGAGATCCCGCGCTTCATCGAGGCGCTCGGCACCGGCGCGCATGTGGTCATCGGCCGCATCAGCGAGAAGAAGGCCCACAACTGGTTCCGCAACTTCGGCAGCCGTTTCGTGCAGGGCCTGGTCACGCTCATCCTGAAGAAGCCGCGGAACTTGGCGCTCTCCAGCTACCGCGCATTCTCACGGGAAGCGGTGGATGCGATCTCCGCTTACAAAGGCGTGCACCCTTACATGCCGGCCCTCATGTTCAGCTCGGTCCCGACGGACGCGATCATCAACATCGACGTGCGCCACGATCCGCGGCAGCACGGGCGCAGCACCTATTCCCTGCGCAAGCTGATCAAGCTCGCCTCCTACCTGCTCATCAACCACTCCTACATCCCGCTGCGCTTCATGATCTTCTGGGGCACCTTCATCAGCCTCGGCAGCATGGCGTTTGCGGTGTACGTGATCGTGCGCGCAGCCTTGGGGCACGACTCCGTGCTCGGCTGGCCCTCGCTCGCGGTGCTGGTGTCGTTCTTCTCGGGAAACATCCTGCTCGCGCTCGGCGTGCTGGGAGAATACGTGGGGCGCCTGGTCGAGGAATCCTCCACCAACGTCCAGTTTCACATATTCCGCAGGGACTTCTGAGTGGAGCGGTCCGGCGCCGCGGAGCCGGGTGCGGTCACCCGTCGCCTGACCCTGTCGACCGCCTTGCGCGTGCTGGTCAGCCTGGCGCTGCTCGCCGGGCTTGTGTACTTCGCCCACCGGACGCATGCCTGGGATGCCTTGCGCCGGGCCGACCTGGTGATGGTGGCGGGCGGCTTCTGCTGCTACCTGACCGGCCAGTTGATCGCCGCGCGACGCTGGTACCTGCTGTTGCTGCATAGCGGCTTCCAGCCCAGGTTCCGCGAAGTGCTGCGCGCCAACACCATCGGGGTGTATGCCGGCAATTTCGTGCCAGGCGTCGCGGGTGGCGACCTGTTCCGCCCCATCCTCCTGTTCGGGCCCAAGACCACCAAGAAGCCGCAGCTCTACGCGAGCGTGTTGTTCGAGAGGTTGGGCGGCCTGGTCGCGACCCTGCTGCTGGCCTCCGTCGGCGCCGCCTGGTTCGCGTTGACGCACCGCGACCTCCATTTCGTGACGGTGGCCGGCTTCGTGCTCTTGCTGATCGTGGCGCTGCTGGCGGCGGCCTACGCCATCCGCCACGTGCACCTCGCCGCGCTCCCCCGCATCAACGCCTGGCTGGACCACGTCCGCGAGGGCAGCCACCACCTGCTGCGCTATGTCGGCAGCCCCAAGAGCGTGCTGATGGTGTTGCTGTACAGCCTGGCCTTCCAGGCCTGCAACATCGGCATGCTCTGGTGCTTCCTGGACAGCCTCGACCCGATACCCTCGCCGTTCGCGGTGGTGCTGGCGGCGCCCTTGGCCTGGCTCGCATCCATGGCCCCGGTCTCCCTGAATGGCTTGGGGGTGCGCGAAGGGACCTTGATGGTTGTGCTCACCCAGCTCGGCCTGCCCCAAGCCCAGGTCGCCGGGGCAGCCCTGCTGGGCTTGCTGCCGTTGCTGCTGGTATCTTCCCTGGGGGCGCTGTGGTCCCTGGCTCTGTTCGATCGGAACTAGACGATGGATGAGATGAAGACAACCGTGAGCTTCCAGCCCATGCACACGCGTTTGGCTGAGATGCTGTTGCATCCCTACGTGCTGTTCTGCCTCATCCCGCTCCTGGTGTATCTGCCGCAGGGTTTCAACATCGGCCCGGTCAACGACGGCTGGATCATGCTGGCCACCACCCTGAAGCCGCATGGCCTGCGTGTGCCGGACACCACCCGCATCTTCGGCAGCTTCGCCCGGAGCGTCGGCATACTTATCTCGAGCGACAGCTTCGTCGGCTGGCAGTCCGTGCTGCTGGTCCTGACGATCCTCCGGGGCATCATCTTCTATGAACTCGGGCGCCTGTTCCTGCCCGGCAACCGGCTGTTCGCGCTCGTCTTCGGACTGTGCGCCCTGTTCCATCCGCTCGACAACATGTTCTTCTGGGTGGACGCCAGCGGCATCGACCTCGCCTTCCTGGCCCTGGGCTTGAGCTGCCTCTGCGCGCTCGCCTACCTCGAGAACGGCAAGCGCAGCTATCTCGTGGGCGCAGTGCTGCTGCAGGTCGTGACGGCGTTCTCGTACACGGCATTCATGCTGCTCATGTTCGCCATCCCGGTGGGGGCGTGGATATTGCGGCGCATGGAGGGCCAGCGTAAGTCGCCGCTCTACCTGGCCGAGATCTGCACCGGCCCCTTCGTGCTGCTGGTCGTGCAGGCGTATCTCGCCGCGCGCGGCGTGGGACGCGAAGGCAAGGTGCTGGACCTGCATGCCGCCAAGGTGCTGTCGGGGTTCGATGCCCAGGTCCATCACCTGCTTCCGAACCTGGCGTCGGTGTTCGAGCATTTCCAGCCGCAATACCTGCTCATCGTGATCGCGGTCTCGATCCTTGGCCTGGGGGTGGCGTTCCTCGTGGAGAGGCAGACGCGCGAGGCCGAGGCGGTGGAGCAGCCGAAGCGCGACATCCGCTTCTATGCGGTGCTGGTCCTGGGCTTGCTGGCCCTGGCGCTGGTCTCGTACCTGCCGTTCGCCGTATCCGACGTGCGCAACGGCGATCGCCGGCAGATGTTCGCGGCGGGCATCTTCATATGTACCGCGGTGCTGGTGCCGTTCTTCTGCTGCTTGCGCGGACAGCCGTGGCCGCGCCGCCTGCAGGTCGTGCTGGTGGCCGTGCTCGCCTTGTTCGTCTGCGCCACAGGACTGATGAAGCGTGAGCCCTGGGTGGCGCAATACCGGCACCAGGAACGCCTGCTGGCGGCCGTCGCGCAGCTGGTGCCGGACCCGCCGGAACAGGCGACGATCGTGGTGCAGCTGCACAGCAGGCCGCAGAGCAAGCTATTGGCGGGGTTCTATAACCGGAAGGTCGCTTTCATGACGGCGTTGCGCTTCATGTATGGACGCGTGGCCCAGGACGCCGACAAGCACGAAGAGAAGCTCGGCATCCGGGGCACCTTCGCGCCGGTCCGCGGCGAACCGTTCAGTTTCTCGAAGGACAGCCTCACGGTCCAGAACGCGCTCCACCCCAAGAACTCGCTGACCGTGCCTTACGCGCAACTCTTCGTCGTGGACTATCCCGCGGAGGGCGAGCCGAGACTGCTGACGCGGACCGAGCTGCAGGCTCTGGCGCCTGCGGGGACGGACCTATCGGACTACAAGCCGGACGCAGTCGCGGCGGCCCCGGACAAGCGCAGCATCGCCTGCACGATGTTCGAGCGGCGTTACCGCCCCGATTATTGCTTCCCCGTGCGTTGAGGCTCAGGCCTGCGTTGCAGACTGCAGAGGGCCGTGCCGTCGAGGAAGTGCTGCATGGGCACCACGCTGATGCCGGCGGACTGGGTGGTGTGAGCCAGCTGGGCACGACACCAATCCGGGCGGCCCAGCATCAAGGCGTGCGGGTTATCCACCATCGCATCCATAATCTCGTAGCCGTGGCTCACCCCCAGGCCGGACACCTGCTGATAGAAGCCGGGTGAGAACGTGTTCCACCCGAGCCGGAGCTGACGGAACCTGATGTCGGGTTCCCGCAGCGGGTTGAGCCGTTCCAGTTGCAGGCCGTGATGGGGCTGGACCAGCACGATGTCGTCCTGGTAGCTGCCGTTCAGCACGTCGATCTTCTGCACCACCGGCAGGTCAGACCGTCGCTTCCTGAAATCCATGTGTGGCGCGGCGGCCAGGTACAGCGCTGCGCCGGCGATGCAGAGTCCCGCGCTTATCAGCAGCGGGACATAGCGGCGTACGGGCGAGGCGACTTCCGCGCGCTGGAAATCCCGCGCGGCGATGAGCAGGGCTGCGAAGCCCAGGGCCGTGGCGAAAGGCGATGCGACCCGTACCGGGAACAGGAACTCCGCCTTCATGAGGGCGAAGACCAGCATGCAGTAGAACGGGATCGCGGCCCCGATGATCCTCAAGGCGAGCGGCCGGCGGGGTACCAGCAGGAACAAGGCGATCGAACTCAGCAGGAGCAGGAAGTAAGACTCGATCTTGAGGAACGGCCTGACGAAGGTCTCATGCAGGAGCGGGCCGGAAGCGAGCGGTCTCGGGTCGGCGTGGGCTACCAGCGTGCCCAGGGTGTCGGTGTTGTAGATGCGCTCATCCAGGAAGTCCCATCCATAGAAGCTGCGGATGTAGGCGACTTTCCAGTGGATGGACTTGAGCACCTTATGGTTGTGTATTAAGGCGCGCTTCCTGGGCATGTTCAGCTTGGTCAGGTAACCGCGGGCTGCATTGAACGCATAGAACTGCTTCTCGGCCACCGGCTGCAACTCAGCCCGGTAGAAGTACTCGTAGCCCGTGTTGAGGGCGCTCGGCGCCAGGAACAGCATCCCGATCACCGCGATCCGCTTGATCTCGTCGATGCGCGGCGACGCGGCGTAGGTGCACCAGGCCGCATACAGCCCGACCGGGAACATGAACGCCAGGGTGCCCAGCGCCACTTGCGGACGCACCCACGTCCCGAGCACGAACAGCAGGCCGAACAGGAGGTACAGCCGGTAATCCTTCTTGCCGTCCATCATGCTGGTGAACGCGAGCATCAGCCCCGTCGTGCACAGCATCACGCCGGTCGAGGTGTAGTCCAGCGAGATGAGGAACAGCAGGTAATAGACGAGGAAGAGGGCTGCATACAGCCAGGCCAGCCAGCTCGCCTTGAAGGCCTTGGATATCAAGCTGAGCCAGACGTAGATGCACAGCACATGGCAGGCGTACAAGGCCGCGCCGAACCAGGGCACGGACGGCACGTGCACGTAGAGCACATGCAGGAGGTCGGTGAACAGCAGCCCCAGGAACTGCACGTGCAAGCCGTTCATGGCGTAGTCCCGCAGCAGCACGCAGTCGTTGTCCGTGAAGCGGATCGGGCAGAACGCGATGACCAGCGCCACATAGGCGATGGAGACGGCTGCAAGACCCAGCGGCAGCCGGAGTCGGGCGAAAGAGACCGATGACTTCACTGCAGATATCTCCTGGCTTGGATAACGGGGCTGGATGTCACCAGCCGATGCTGCGGCCGCCGTCCACCGCGAGTATCTGCCCCGTCACGTAGTCCGCGTCCCGCACCAGGTAGAGGATCGCCCCGGCGACGTCTTCCGGCGAGCCCTTGCGCTTGAGTGCCGTGGCTTCGAGGATGGACTTCTTGGTGGCTGCGTCCATCGGCGCCTCCGGCCACAGCACCGGACCCGGCGCCACGCCGTTCACGCGGATCTCCGGCCCCAGTTCCTTCGCCAGCGAGAGGGTGAGCATCACCAGGCCCGCCTTGGCGGCGCAATACACCGTGTGCTCCCTGAGCGGCCGGTAGGCGTGGATGTCGATCATGTTCACGATGCTGCCGTGGTTCTTCTTCAGGTGCACGGCGGCGGCCTGGGCCAGGAACAAAGGCGCCTTCAGGTTGCTGCCCACGAGGTCGTCCCAGTCATCCTCGGTGATGGCGCCGACGGGTGTGGGGCGGAAGCTGGAGGCATTGTTCACCAGCACGTCCAGCCCGTCCCACTGCAGCGCGGCTTTGACCAAGGATTCGAGTCCCTGGGTGTTGCCGAGGTCCGCCTGGGCGATGGCCGCCGAGTCCGGGCGCAGCGCGTTCAGTTCGGCGGCGAGCGCCGTCGCCTCCGCCTCGGACTTGTTGTAGTGCAGCAGGAGGTTCATGCCCTCCGCGTGCAGCGCGCGGGCAGTGGCCGCGCCCAGGCGTTTCGCGGCGCCGGTCACGAGCGCGGTGCGGCCGGAGAGCTTTGAGTTATCCTTCATGGGGCATCATTAGAGCAGAAATCCTTGCCACCCATCAGCCCATCCATCAGCGACCTGCCGGTCCCTGCGCCCGACGCGACGGCCCACAGCCGGCGCGTGGCGGAGCACGTGCGGGCCGCCATCCGCAGCGCCGGCGGACTGATCCCCTTCAGCCGCTACATGGAACTTGCGCTGTATGCGCCGGGCCTCGGCTACTACAGCGCCGGCGCACGCAAGTTCGGCATCGCCGGGGACTTCATCACCGCGCCGGAACTCTCGCCGCTCTTCTCCCGCTGTCTCGCGCGCCAGTGCGCGGAAGTGCTCACCGCCCTCGGCGGCGGCGCCATCCTGGAGTTGGGCGCCGGCTCCGGCGTCATGGCCGCGGACATGTTGCTGGAGCTGCAAGCGCTCGGGCATCTCCCGGAGGAATACCTCATCCTGGAAGTGAGCGCCGACCTCAGGGAGCGCCAGCGGCAGACGCTCGCCGCCAAGGCCACCGCCCTGGCCTCGCGCGTGCGCTGGCTGGATGCCGTGCCGGAGGAGTTCCTGGGCATCATCCTCGGCAACGAAGTGCTGGATGCCCTGCCGGTGGAGCGCATCCTCAAGACCCACAGGGGCTATGAGCAGTATTGCGTGGAAGAAGAGGGCGAAGGTTTCGCTTGGGCCTCGAGGCCGGTGGGCGAACAACTGGCCGCGACCCTCGCCGCCTTCGAGACCACGCTCGCCAAGCCTCTCGCCACAGGCTATGTCACCGAGATCTGCCTCAGCGCCGCGCCGCTGGTGGGGACCCTGGCCGCCGCACTCACACGTGGCGCGCTGCTGCTCCTGGACTACGGCTATCCCCGCGCCGCCTACTACCACCCGGAGCGTTCCATGGGCACGCTCATGTGCCATTACCGCCAGCGCGCCCACGCCGATCCCTTCCTCTATCCCGGCCTGCAGGACATCACCGCCCACGTGGACTTCACCGCGGTGGCGGAAGCGGCCACGGTCTCCGGGCTCGAACTCGCGGGTTACACCACCCAGGCTCACTTCCTCATGGCCCTCGGCATCGCCGGGATGGCGGGAGGGGACATGCGGGCAGCCCAGCAGGTGAAGCTCCTCACGCTGCCGGAGGAGATGGGCGAGCGCTTCAAGGCCATCGGTTTCAGCAAGGGCCTGGAGGCGGGCCTGAGCGGTTTCGCGCTCCGGGACTTGAGCCGCACGCTATAATTCCCGTCGCTGGCCGGGTCCACCGGACCTCATCCATGCAGGGATGGACAAGCGCGCGATGCAAAATTTCCTGGACATGCTGCCGGCGGGCCAGCGCGAATCGTTCGGCATCAGCGAGATCACCGATCCCGAGCGCCTGGCCTTAGCGCGCGCCACCGCCTTCACCTGGGCCGGCGACCCCGGCCGCGTGTGCCTCGCCCTGAACCGCGAGTATTTCGCGCAGGCCCTGGCGAACGAGAACATCGTCGCCATCATCGCGCCGCGCCATGCCGTCACCCCCGGCGCCGCCGGCCGCAAGGCCGTGATCGTGGCGGACAAGGCGACCGACCTCTTCTACGCCGTCCACAACGCCGCGATCCACGCGCAGGGCACGCCGCCCGCGCCCCGGCGCGAGATCCACCCCACTGCCCGCGTCGCGCCGGACGCGCGCCTGCTCGGCGGCGACATCCGCATAGGCGCAGGCAGCGTGGTGCACGAGGGCTGCCTGCTGATCGGCCCGCTCGAGATCGGGCCGGACTGCACCATCATGCCCGGCGTCATGCTCGGCACCGACGGCATGTTCTCCAAGGAGATCCTCGGCCGCAAGCTCCACATCGCCCATTTCGGCGGCGTCAGGCTCGGCCAGAACTGCATCGTCCACGCCGGCACCAACATCTCGAAGTCCGTGAACCACGGCGAGTTCACGGACATCGGCGATGACGTGAGCATCGGCATCGGCGTCAACATCGGGCATGATAGCGTCATCGGCCCGGGCACGGACATCTCCGGCCGCGTCATGCTGGCCGGGCGCGTGGAAGTGGGCCGGGGCTGCTGGCTGGGCGCGGGCGCCATCCTCTCCAACGCCATCGAGGTCGGCGATGGCGCCAAGATACGCATCGGCTCTATCGTGATCAGCGACGTGCCCGCCGGTGCCGACGTCTCTGGTAACTTCGCCCAGGACCACAACCAGCGGCTGCGCGAACTGGCGAAGGCGGCGCGCAAGTGAACAAGCCGCGTTTCGTCTTCAAAGCCACGCGGGACTACCTGCACAGCACCACCCTGTTCGACATGATCCTCGAGCAGGCTGAGCCCGCGCCGGAGCGCATCGACTTCCGCTTCGCCCGCCGCACGGATCGCGTGTGCCGGATCGTCGCGGAGCCGCCCAGCCAGGACAAGCTGGTGGCGAGCTACGCGGATTCCACGCACAAGTTCTATGCCGTCGAGACCCCGGAGCCCATCACCGAGCGGGTGCCCTACGACGAGGACGCGTTGGCGGTGCATTTCAGGCTCGATGGCAGGGCCATCCAGGCTGGTCCCGTGCCGGGCTACTCCTTCATCGAGTGCGTGGTGGCCGCCTACAAGCGGCTCCTCATCTCGCTCCACGGTAAGCACCGCTTCGCCTTCGTCCGCCTCAGCCTCGCGCACGTGCCGCAGGGGCCGTTCACGATCGTCTTCGCGCGGGAGCTGGGAGGCGGGTTCTACCAGGGGACGATCAGCGATGGCGGGACCGAGATCGGCAGCATCTTCTTCGGGAAGTGGCAATGATAGGCATCACCGACATCGCCTCGTATGTCCCCGCGGCCTCCGTGTCCAACCTGGATCGGGCGGCCATCGCGGGCAAGGCACCTGATTTCATCACGGACAAGATCGGGTTCACGCGGGTGGCCCGCAAGGCGCCGGCCGAGGACACCTCCGACCTCTGCGTGCGTGCCTTCGAGGCGCTGCTGGCCAAGCGGCCGCTGGAGCGCGAAGCGATCGACTGCCTCATCGTCTGCACCCAGAACCCGGACGACCACGGCCTGCCGCACACCTCGGCGGTGGTCCACGCCAAGCTAGGCTTGGGCCAGGGAGTCGCTGCGTTCGATATCTCGCTCGGTTGCTCCGGTTTCGTCTACGGTCTCAGCATCGCGACGGCCTTCATGCAGGCCCAGGGCCTGCGCCGCGGCCTGCTGTTCACGGCCGATCCCTATTCGAAGGTGCTCGCGCCGGAGGACTACGACACGGAGCTCCTGTTCGGCGACGCTGCCGCAGTGACTTACCTCACCGATGCCCCCGTGTATCGCGCGCTCAAGTCGCGCTTCGCCTCCGACGGCAAGTTGCGGCATTCCATCCAGGTATCGTCCGAGAGCGGCAAGCTCTCCATGTTGGGCAGCAACGTCTTCAAGTTCACCATGACCGTAGTGCCGGAACAGATCGAGGCCTGTCTGAAGGACAACAGTCTCTCCAAGGGCGAGGTGGACCTCTATCTCTTCCATCAGGGCAGCAAGTTCATCGTCGACAACTTGGGCCGCAAGTTGGGTCTGCTCCCTGAACAGGCTCCTTTCGAGGCGGCCGAACTGGGGAACACGGTGTCGTCCACGCTGCCGCTGATGTTGGAGAGGAGGATTACAGACGGCCCGAAGCGCATACTATTGAGCGGTTTCGGTGTCGGTCTTTCCTGGGCCACGACCGTATTAGAGAGGGCGTAACTGCCCGGATAGCCACTGAGAGGAGCTGATCGTGTTCTCAAAAGATGAATTCAGGAATGCCGTGATCGAAGGCTTAAAGCGGGTGCGTAATTCGGACGAGATCACGATCCGCGATGACGAGAGCTTCTCGAACATCGGGCTGGACTCGCTGGATGGGATGAACCTCGTGCTCGAGGTGGAGACGATACTCGGCATCAACCTCGGTGAGTTCGACCTGCGCGGAGCGAACACCATCGACGCGTTCTACGCCTCGGCCACGGCGATCGTATCCAAGCAGACGTGATCGCGGCAGGCGCGTGACCTGAGCCGCGCCCGCTAGTCCCGCCCGATGGCGCCGCGCACCGCCTCCAGCCGCTTCTTCTTCAACTGCTCGCCTATTTCCGCGCCCTTCAGGTTCGCCGTGTCCAGCGATTCCGTGGTCACGGCGCGGGCCGCGGCGAAGGCGCGGCGCAGGTAGTCCGCCTGGGGGAAGGGCGTGTCCTCGAGACCGGTGCGGCCCCGGTGGTCAGCCTCGCAGGCCGTGAGGAAGAGTTCGAAGCGTTCCGGGCGGCGGAAGGCATCCACGCTCTCCAGGAGCTTCAGCAGCGTGTCCGCGCGGATCTCCTCCGCCTTGTGCACCAGGCCATGCTGCTTCGCCACGATCACTGCCAGTTCCTTGTATTCACGCGGCGTCTTCAGGCGTTCGCAGAGCTGCTCCACCAGCTTCACGCTGCGCTCCTCGTGGCCGTAGTGGTGCGGCAGGATGTCCTTCGCCGTGGTGCCCTTGCCGAGGTCGTGGGTCAGCGCCGCGAAGCGCACCGTGAGCTCCGGCGAGAGCCGCGCCGCCTGGTCCAGCACCATCATCACGTGCACGCCGGTGTCGATCTCCGGATGCCACTTGGCGGGTTGGGGCACGCCCCAGAGCCGAGCCAGTTCCGGGAATACTCTCGCCAGCGCACCGCACTCACGCAGCACCTCGAAATACACCGAAGGCTTCTCGCACGCGAGCGCCTTCAGCGTCTCCTGCCACACCCGCTCCGGCACCAGCGCGTCCACCTCGCCGTCCTCCACCATGCCGCGCATCAGCGTCACCGTGTCCGGCGCCAGCGTGAAGCCGAGAGGCGCGAAGCGCGCAGCGAAGCGCGCGGCCCGCAGCACCCGCACCGGATCCTCCGAGAAGGCCGGCGAGACGTGACGCAGCACTCTGGCTTTCAGGTCATCCGCGCCGCCGTAGGGGTCGATCAGGCGGCCCTGCTCGTCCTCGGCGATGGCGTTGATCGTCAGGTCGCGGCGCTTGAGGTCATCCTCCAGCGTCACGCCCGCGCTCATGAACTCGAAACCCTGGTAGCCCTTGCCGGTCTTGCGCTCGGTGCGGGCCAGGGCGTATTCCTCCTTGCTCTGCGGGTGCAGGAACACCGGGAAATCCTTGCCCACGGGCGTGTAACCCAGGTCCAGGAGTTCCTGGGGTGTCGCGCCCACCACCACCCAGTCCCGCTCCTTCACCGGCAGGCCCAGGAGCCGGTCGCGCACTGCGCCGCCCACGAGATAGGTCTTCATGTCGCAATCTTATCAGGCAGAGTGAGAACCCGGTTCCAGAATGCCCGGGGCAGCCTCCTATACTTGGCCGCTGGCCCGTGCTCCCGGAGGACACCTTAAGATGAACCCACTCGATCCCTATCTCTTCTTCGAAGGCGACTGCGCCGAAGCCATGCGTTTCTACGGCGAGGTGCTCGGCGGCAAGCCCGAGCTCATGCGGGAGGACCAGGCCCCCGGCGCGAAGCCGCCGGTGCCGGGCAAGAAGCCCCTCATCCTGCACGCCCGCCTGCCGGTGCAGGGTGGCACGCTGCTGGCGTCGGACTGGATGGCGGACCGGCCCTACGAGCCCAAGCAGGGGTTCTACGTCTCGCTCAGCTGCGCGAGCGTGGCGGAAGCGCGGCGGGTGTTCGATGCCTTCGCCGAGGGCGGCAAGGTGAACCTGGCCTTCGACAAGACCTTCTGGTCCGAGGGTTTCGGCATGGTGGTGGACCGTTTCGGCACGCCCTGGATGGTGAGCGGCCCGCAGAGAGTGATGAAGACCTAGGGCCTCTCGTTCTTGACGGTGGCGACGGGCGCCGGCACCGCGGCCACCGCGGCGGCGGGCGCATCCGCGATGATCAGGCCCAGGCGGTCCGAGAGGCGCCTGGGCTTTCCATTCAGGCGCCAGTCGAACATCACCGTCTGCGCCATCACCTTGCGCACGTAGTTGCGCGTCTCGCTGAAGGGGATGGTGTCTATCCACACGTCCGCCGGCAGCGTGCCGGAATCCGGCCGCCAGGTGTCCACCCGGTTCTCGCCCGCGTTGTAGGCGGCGGTGGCCATGGCCTGGCTGCCGTCGAAGTGCTGCAGCAGGGTGCCGAGGTAGGCGCTGCCCACCTTCAGGTTGGTCTTCGGGTCGAGCAGGTCGCTCGGATCGTCCAGCGTCAGGCCGATGCCGGCGCTGTACTTCTTCGCCGTGGCGGGCATCAGCTGCATCAGGCCCATGGCGCCCACGTGCGAGACCGCGTTGGGGCGGAACACGCTCTCCTGGCGGATGAGACCGTAGATCCAGGAGAGGTCCAGGTCCAGCCGCGCCGCCTGGGGCACCAGCGTCGGCTCGAAGGCGATGGGGTAGATGAGCGAGAGGTCCTGCCAGCAGCCGCCGCCCGCGAGGGTCGGTATCACCCGCGCATGCCAGCCCCAGCGTTCCGCCAGGAGCGCCGCCTGGCAGCGGCCCGGCGTGGAGAGGTTGCGCGTGCCGCTGGCCCACTCCGCGTCGGCCAGCGGATAGAGCCCGGCGTAGACGAGTTCACGCGCGCGCACCAGCGCGGGCCGCAGCGCGAGCTGCGAGATCACCTCGCTCGAAGGCCTGCTCACCTGCTGCACGATCCGGTAGTCGAGGTCGAGCCGGTCCGCCGCCAGCATGCCGTAGTAATCCAGCGACTTCGCGAGTTCGCGGTAGATCGTCCTGGCCTCGCTCTTGCGGCCGAGCTGCTCCAGGCAGCGGGCGCGCCAGTAGCGCCAGGTGGGGTCCCTGCGGTCGCGCAGCCCGTCGATGTCCTGCAGCGCCTCGCGCCAGTCGCCGGCACGCAGCGCGAACCGCGTGCGCCACTCCGGCACGTCCGGGTCCACCGCGTCGTGCACGCTCTTGAGTTCGGCGCGCGCATCCGGCGTCAGGTGCCACGCGTCCTGCATCGCCAGCAGCGTGCGCATGTCACGGTCGTCGTCGTGGCTGAAGTGGTAGTGCTTGTTGAGGTCGGCCCAGAGATGGCGCGCCTTGTCCGGCGCGGTCTTGGCCACGAGGCGCACGCCCGACTGCAGCATCTCGAGATAACGCGGCTCCGTCGGCACCAGGATGCCGTCCAGCACGTGCACCGGATCCGCCGCCATCGCCACCCATTGCTGGGCCCAGGCGCGATCCACCACCGGCAGCGTGGGCGCGAGCGCGGCAGCGGTCACGAAGTCGCGGTTGGCGAACGCGTTCTGGATGCGGCTGCGGCGCATGTCCATGGTGATGAGGCCGCGCGAGTCCAGGTAATCGAACAGCGGCTGGCACACCTCCTGCGGCAGCCCGGCAGTGAGCCACAGCCGTTGTGCCGTGGGTATCCACTTGTCCTTGTCCGGCTGGCCCGCCTTCATCATGTGCGCGCTCACCGCCGCGCAGCGCAGCGCGCCGGTCTGCTCGTCGCGGTAATAGGCGAGCACCTTGTCCCATTCCTGGCGCTTGGCCAGCGCCACCACCCAGTCGCGGCGCAAGGTGTCGTCCACCGGCAGCGTCTCGTTCTCCGTCAGGAACTGCTCCACCAGCTCATCCGGCTCGCGGTCGAGCGTCGCGTCGAGATAGGCGTAGCGCAGATAGGGATAGAGCGGATAACCCTTAAGGGTGTCGAGATAGGGCGCGAGCTTCACCATGTCGCCGCTCGAGGCGGCGGCCCACGCGAGCTTGAAGTCCGCGCGCTGCTGCACGAGCGGATCCACCGCGTCCGCGCGCGCACTGACGGCGAAGTACGTCATGGCGATGACGCACGACAGAATACGTAAATACCACATGTTCAATAGGTTACCCCCGCAAGTGGCGGCGGGCTATGCTGGGAGCGGGTTCCCAGTGAATTTTACAAATATGAACAAAATGACCTTCACCAGCGTCGACCCCGCCACCGGCGAGAAGCTCAAGGACTACCCCGAGTGGGATGCGCCGCGCCTGCAGCGGGCCCTGGATCAGGCCGCCGCGGCGGCGCCCGCCTGGGCCGCCAAGACCGTGGAGGAGCGCTGTGTGCTGCTGCGCCGGGCCGGCGAGGCGCTCCTGCTCAAGCGCCGGGACTATGCCGAGCTCATGAGCCGGGAGATGGGCAAGGTCATGGCCGAAGCGGTGGCGGAGGTGGAGAAGTGCGCCGGCGCCTGCAAGTACTACGCAGACGAAGCGCCGCGCATGCTGGCGGACGAACTCATCCCCACGGACGCCAAGAAGAGCCTCGTCACCTTCCAGCCTCTGGGCACCGTGCTCGCGATCATGCCCTGGAACTTCCCGTTCTGGCAGGTGATCCGCGCCGCCGCGCCGGCGCTCGCCGCCGGCAACGTCATGGTGCTGAAGCACGCCGACAACGTGCCAGGCTGCGGACTCGCGCTGGAGCAGATGTTCCGCAACGCAGGTTTCCCGGAGGGCGTGTTCCAGACGCTCATGATCTCCATCCCTGCGGTGGACGGACTCATCCCCGACCCGCGCATCCAGGCCGTCACCCTCACCGGCAGCGAACGCGCCGGCGTCGAGGTGGGCAAGCTCGCCGGAGCCTCGCTCAAGAAGTGCGTGCTCGAGCTCGGCGGCTCCGATGCCTTCGTGGTGCTGGAGGACGCGGACCTGGTGCTCGCCGCGAAACAGGGCTGCACCTCCCGCTTCCAGAACGGCGGCCAGAGCTGCATCGCCGCCAAACGCTTCATCCTGGTGGACAAGGTCGCGGACGCCTTCCTCGAGGCGTTCCGTGCCAGCGCCGCCGCGCTGAAGTCCGGTGATCCGCGCGCCGAGGGCATCACCCTCGCGCCGCTGGCGCGCACGGACCTGCGCGACAAGCTGCACGAGCAGGTGCAGGACGCGCTTAAGCAGGGCGCGAAGCCTTTGCTCGGTTGCGAGAAGCCGGCGGGCGCAGGTGCTTTCTACCCCGCCTCCATCCTGGACGGCGTGCGCCCGGGCATGCGCGCCTGGACCGAGGAACTCTTCGGCCCCGTGGCGAGCGTGATCCGCGTGAAGGATGAGGAAGAGGCCCTGCGGGTGGCCAATGTCACGGACTATGGACTCGGCGGCAGCGTCTGGACCCAGGACCGGCAGCGCGGCGAAGCCTTCGCCCGGCGCATGGCCTGCGGCTCCGCCTTCGTGAACCGCATGGTGAAGAGCGACCAGCGGCTTCCGTTCGGCGGGGTAAAAAGATCAGGTCACGGCCGCGAGTTATCGCGCCACGGCATACTGGAATTCGTGAATGTACAGACGATTTCTCTTGATTGAAGCGGATCTTTTGCCCTCTGGCGTCGTTGTGCTTCGGACTCGCAGTCGGTCATGCACATCAGAGTGCACTCCCTCCTGCTCGCCTCACACGCCTAGCCAGAGGCCAAAATCTCTCGCTTCTGGTGTCATTACGATGACTAAATTTTCATCGAGTCTCGACTGATGCTAACTCGCAAAATCCCTTCAACCGGCGAACTTCTCCCTGTAATAGGAGTGGGCACATGGGAGCGCTTCGACGTACCTGCCCACGACCCCAAGCGCGCCGCCCTCACCCAGGTGCTGGGCACGCTCTTCGCAGGTGGCGGCCGCGTCATAGACAGCTCCCCCATGTACGGCCGCGCCGAGGGCGTGGTGGGGGAACTGCTCGGCGCCATGCCCGATGCACCCAAGCCCTTCGTCGCCACCAAGGTCTGGACCAAGGGCGAGCGGGAAGGCGTCGCCGAGATGGAGCATTCCGAGAAGCTCATGGGCGGGCGCCTCGACCTCATCCAGGTGCACAACCTCCTGGACTGGCGCACGCACCTCGGTACCTTGGAGCGCTGGAAGGCGGAAGGCCGCATCCGCTACACCGGCATCACCCACTACACCCCCTCCGCCCACGCGGAGCTCGAGAGCGTGATGCGCGCCGGGCCCTGGGACTTCGTGCAGCTGGATTACTCGCTGGAGGACCGGGTCGCCGAGGCGCGGCTCCTGCCCCTCGCCGCCGAGCGGGGCATGGCAGTGATCGTGAACCGGCCCTTGGGAGGAGGCGGGCTCATCCGCCGCCTGGTGAAGCAGCCCCTGCCGGCTTGGGCCGCGCAGCAGGGCTATGGCAGTTGGGCGGAGCTCTTGCTCAAGTTCATCCTCGCCCGACCCGAGGTCACCTGCGTCATCCCCGGCACGGGGGATCCCGCGCACATGGCCGAGTTCGTGCGGGCCGGCTCCGGTGAGCTGCCGGATGCCGCGACTCGCCAACAGATGATTAAGATTCTTGGCATTTGAATTGAAGGACTAAGCACAAAGTTGAAACGAGGGATTTTGGCTTCTGGCTAGGGCACGTCGCATGCGACGTGCGGGCGGACAGGAAGTCCGCCCTGGGCCATTTCGCGGAACAGGATTGTGGAGCGGAATGGGCGAGGCGTCCTCGCGCCCGCCGCTCCCGGGCATCCTGCCCTCCCGCGGCGTTAGGACATCCTGTCCGTCACAACGCCACGACTGGAGGGACCCAGGAGGTAGAGCAACGCAGGAGCAGTTGCCGAGAGACCAAAAGATCCGTTTCCGTAAAGAAAAGGGGCTGCTTACGCAGCCCCTTTTACAGCCTAAAAGCTCTCTTCGTTTTTTTTACTTCGTCGCCGCGGCCGGAGCAGCCGAGGCATCAGCCTTCTTGTACTCGAAGGTCTTGCTGGTCAAAACGTTGCCGGAAGCGTCCACCACTTCCACCTTCCAGGTGCCGAGCTTGGAGGGGTCCAGGGTCTTGCTGGTGTTGGTGCGGTAACGGCCGGAGCTCGGGGTCTGCTTCACTTCCGCCTGGGTCACGTCGTTGTAGCTCCAGCGGAAGGTCACTTCCTGGCCCTGCAGGTTCACGAGCACCGCGTAGAAGAAGATGCGGGTCTGGTCGTTGGTCAGGCTGTCGATGCTGTCCTTCGCCTCGTGGTTCTCCACGCCGGTGGTGAACGTGGCCTTGCTCACGGAGCCGGCCGCAGCGGGCTTGGCGGCGGGAGTGGCAGCAGCAGCGGGGGCCGCGGCGGCGGTGCCGGCAGCGGGCGCATCCGCGGCGATGGCGGAACCGGCGAAGAGGCCGATGGCCAGCGCCAGGATGATCTTTTCATTCTTGTACATGACGGAATCTCCCTAAAACAATTTGTGGATGTGTGAAGAAATCGTGGGATGCCCCGCAGCTGAGTATATATCTATGGCACTACGGCATCGCGGGTGTTGCCCACCCTACATAATGCGGAGAAAACATAATGCGACGACGCAGTGTGGCGGCGTTCCTTTTCATCTGGATGACCGCCACCGCGCGCCTGGCTGCCGCCGAGGGTTTGGACAGCGCGAGCATCTCGCTGGCTCCGCCCACGGCCACGCTCTTCGCGCCTGCGGCGACCAGCCTCTCGATGCCACTACCTATCCTGGGCCCTCCCAAGCCCGCCACCGTCGCCGCGCCCCAGGCCGCGGTGCCCATGGCCGCGGCGGCACCGGCCTTGCCGGCGACGCCTGCCACCACCGTGTCGGCCGAGCCCGCGGCACCGCCGGCGCGCATCGATTATTCCTACATCGAGATCGGCCAGCTCCAGGCCCAGCCCTATGGCCACCATGACATCGGCCACGGTCAGAGCTTCGACCTCAGTTACGGGCTGGGGGACCACTTCTTCATCGCCGGCGATGCCACGCGCCGCAACCTCCAGGTCTCCAGCACCCGTAGCTATGACCTCGGCTTCGGCATCAACACCACCAACCCCGGCCACAACTTCTTCGCCGCCCTGTACTGGGACAGCTTCAACATAGATCCCCTATCGAGCCCCGGCAGGTCCGCCAACGGTTAT